>JGI994J12354_10001377_pt1 | contig 24594 bp, 25 predicted proteins | sample IntmicLarv3ML3BL_FD_12354 | JGI IMG/M metagenome (IMG submission 12354)
TATAATCGGGTGTAATTTTATCCAAAAATTCTAGTGGGTACATTGCTCCGTTCTGGTTCCTTGTACCCACTAGAATTTTCCTAAACCTTTGAAAAATGTCACTGTCTACTCTCATTTTTCTTAAATATGCCAACTTTTNCNACNNTTTTGAGTTTTCTAGTGGGTATACTGCTCCGTTTCGGTTCCTTGTACCCACTAGAATTTTCCTAAACCTTTGAAATATGTCACTGTCTANTNCCATTTTTCTTAAATACATTAGCTTTTGCGACAATTTTGAGTTTTCTAGTGGGTATACTGCTCCGTTTCGGTTCCTTGTACCCACTAGAATTTTCCTAAACCTTTGAAATATGTCACTGTCTGTTCCCATTTTTCTTAAATATGCCAACTTTTACGACCTTTTGATTTTTCTAGTGGGTACATTGCTCCGTTTTGGTTCCTTGTACCCACTAGAATTTTCCTAAACCCTTGAAAAGTCACTGTCTAATCCCATTTTTCTTAAATATGTCAACTTTTACAACCCTTTTGAGTTTTCTAGTGGGTACATTGCTCCGTTCTGGTTCCTTGTACCCACTAGAATTTTCCTAAACCTTTGAAATATGTCACTGTCTAATCCCATTTTTCTTAAATATGTCAACTTTTACAACCCTTTTGAGTTTTCTAGTGGGTATACTGCTCCGTTCTGGTTCCTTGTACCCACTAGAATTTTCTGGCTATTGATTTGCCACCCAAATAATGGTAGTATTTAAAAAATGCTGACCGAAGTCAGCACAAAAATACCAAGAAGGTGTTTGTATTATTCATTTTTGAAATTTAAATCAAAGGAGACTTTTATGGAAACAAACACTTTTAGTCCTACAAGAAATACCCTTATTAGAATAATTTTATCAGGATTTTTCATAGCATTAGGACTTGTCTTGCCATTTCTGACCGGACAAATTCCTGAAATAGGCTCAAAATTACTACCAATGCATTTACCAATTCTGCTTTGGTTTTATATGCGGCTGGCAATATGGCTTAGTGACCGGACTTATAACTCCGTTTTTCAGAACAATGCTCTTCCAAATGCCACCAGTTACAGTTGCACTTGGAATGACATTTGAACTCGCAGCTTACGGCTTGCTCGCAGGTTTGCTCTACAAATTTTTCCCCAAAAAGCCTGCTTACATTTATGTGTCCTTGATATTAGCCATGATTGGCGGAAGAATCGTACTGGGAATCGCAAACATTATAATTTACAGCTTACAGGGAAATACATATGGAATGATGGCATTTTTGAACGGCGCATTTATAAACGCTATACCAGGAATAATTGCACAAATTGTATTAGTTCCGCTCATAGTCATATCATTAAAGAAATCAAAACTTATCGTTTTGCCGTAATGCCAGCGTGTTGAGAACTCACATTGCACTTATTTCATACTTTGAAAAATCCAACTCTATCTCACTTATTCCATAAGTGATTTGACTTTTTCAATTGCTAGTCTTACATATTCAGAAATACCTGATTCCTGTGTCCCCACAATAATATTATTGCATTTATTCACAGGAATCAGTATTTTTTTAGCCCTACTTGATGACACTGCCACAGCCATTGCCGGAGTTATCTCTCCAAGCAATGTATTAGCCATAACAATACCTGCCGGCCCTATAATAAAATCAGCCGAATCACAATTCACAATCACTGGATTTTCACCTGTTGCACCGGCGTCCGCTCCTGCTTTAAGCATTGATGTGGTCGCAATACTGTTTGTGCCAACCGCGATAATCTCAATATTTTTGTCTTTTAATTTTTCATCACTTACTACATTTCTCAAATGTTCAACCACGGACCTGCCTATCTTACCGCCTTGTCCGTCAATTACAAGAATTCTCATTTCTTACTTTCCTTTACTGATTGTTCAATCTTGGCATCAAGCCAGAGATTAAAATCACAAACACATTTTTCAATTTCGCCTCGGCACTTATTATCAATAATCTCCAAAACCCGAAGTCTGCTCTTATTAAATGCCTCAATAGCAGTTTTTCTGTTCCACTCACCTTTTTTCTTTATCTCTTTAACAAAGGTCTGAGTGGTTTGATCCACCACTGCACTAATAATATCATTTGCATAACACAAAGCACAATTAATTTTTTCATTCTCGCTTTTTGATAAAATAAACCCTTCCAAAATTTTTAGGGCATATGTCAGCAACAATGGCAAGGACACAGTTATCACTGTTATTAATATATCACTCCACATAATTCGCTCCACATAAATAATTTATAATTATTTTATATGCAAACCATGTGGAATGAGTGTCAATTATTACTTATCTCACCTTAAGATTTTGAATTTTATATACAATCCTAAGCATAAGTTTTCGAGGCATAAACCTTGTTGCAAAAATGCTAAGTTTATTGCTAATTCCCGGAATTATAAAAAGCTTATGCGCAAGCATACCCTTCACAGCCTTTTTTGCCACAAACTTACTGGTAAGCGCCACAACAGCAAAATCCGAATTTGCCACATCAGAAAACTCTGTTTTCACAGGTCCCGGGCAGAGCACACTGACAGAAACATTACTTTTGCTCCGCCTCTGTTCCTCATAAAGTGCGGCGGAAAGGCTCAGCACATAATTCTTAGACGCATAATAAGCAGCCATTTTGGGACCACTCATAAAACCTGCGGCAGATGCCACATTGAGAATATATCCTCCACCCCTTTTAACAAATCCTCTCAGGAACATCTTAGTCAAAATATGCAATGCTGTAACATTCACATCAATCAATTCTAATTCCCTCTCAAGACTGTTTTCCACAAACTCTCCAAGCACACCAAAACCTGCATTATTAACCAAAATTTCAATATCCTCAATCGAAATTCCTCTTTCAGACATTCCGATATACAACTTCTCACAGGTCACTCTGTCAGAAACATCCGCCGGAACCACCTCACACCTGACACCCTTTTCTGCTGTCAATTTTTCAGCAAGCGACTTCAACCGCTCTTCTCTCCTCGCTACAAGAATTAAATCATAGCCTCTTTCAGCCAATTCTCCTGCAATATCATACCCTATTCCTGAAGATGCCCCTGTTATCAAAGCCCACATAATTATTTCCTCCTTGAAAAGACAAATCCGTCCAATTTATATTTCCCATGTATTTCCGCACATTTCTCAGCATTTCCCACAGTAATCGAATTTGAAAAATATTTCAGCATAGGTATGTCATTCTCACTATTTCCGACAACCGCTATACTTTTCTCTTCCATATTAAGAAACCCCATTATATCAATAATACCACTAAGCTTAGTTGCCGATATATTAGTAATTCCCGTTATATTTCCCTGCTCCGAAACAGAAAAATATTTCCTCAGCTCAGATATAACATTATTTCCCAGTCTATGTAAAAAAGTAATCTTATGTAAAATTTCATCTTCTTTATAAAAAACAGCTTTATTTCCTGCAATATTTCCCACTATATTTCCATCAAGAGGAACCACTCTTTTATACTCTCCAAACACCCTCAAATCAGAACCCTCTGCAAAACTTCCTCCTGATATAAACTCCCATATTTCCGCACAAGTTTCCTTTGCATAGCTGTATGGAAGTGAAGTTGCAAGAAATACTCTGCAATGATGCGAAAGTGTTTCAACAAGCTGTTTTTGAGATTGGGTAATATTTCCCGAATCATCAGTAAGTGTTCCGTCAATATCAAAGAAAACCGCCTTGATTCCTTGTGGAATACGTATAAATTCATTATCCCCAAAGAGAAAAAGCTCAGGTATGTCCGTTCTTGAACAATATGATAAGTAACAATTACATCTTTCTGCCGCGCAAATTTTCCTCTTTGATGCACAATTTCCCACATCACAGTTTTCCGTTACATTTCCCTCCAAACTATTTCCCAACAAACAATTCTCTATTACGCAATTTTCTTTCACATTTTCTTCAATATTTCCTTCATAAAATTCCCCGTTAATCTTCTCGGCAATATTTCCCTGCACGCCATTCCCCTCTTCTGCTTCCGAAAATCCTTCGTAAATATTCCCCAACTTCATCCTACTTATATTACACGCGGAAATATTTCCCATGCCATCAACAAATATCCGTTCTCTCCCTGAGGTACAAAGGTCACTATCAGCCTTGTATTCCAAAAGTTCCAGTCTAAAAAAAGGGTCTGCGCCTGATAATTGTTCTATCTCTTCCTCAGTATACGCTCTACCCATTCCCTCCATTGCATTTATCCAGAAATAAATATTTTCACTGACAAGTTTAAGTTCTTCTCTCACCAAAATATCCGCAATATTCTTAGGAACACCCACTGCACCCACACAAAACTCAATCCCTTTTTCATAAAGTGTGGTGCAGTTTTTCAAAAACGCTTCTTTATTTGTTTGCGTTGGGTGAAATGTACACCAAAGCTTAACCTTGGAAATATTTCCCGAATTTCCAATAATCTCCAAACCGCTCCGCGGAAAAACTAAGATTTGTCTGGCAAGATATTTTTTCAATGAAATCACGCCTGCTCAGTCTTGCAATTTCCTCTATATAATAATCATGAATCAATGCCTCACCATATGGCAAAAACATTATTTCACTGCAAAATTCTCTTTCAATTACAAAGTTTGAAAAACGCCTAATCGCCTCTCTGTCGGCTTCAATCCCTCTTTTGTATTTCCCACTACGCTTCCCTCTTTTTCGAAATGCACAATACTCACAGCTATAATTGCAGGTATCAAGAAAACCCCTGTAACAGACATTTTTCATACACTGCCCTCCATAAGTCTGCTAACATGAGTGGATATAAACCTCGGACCAATAAAATCCGAAAGCGAAAGACCTAATGGCGTAAGCTGAATTACCCCATCATTTTCACAAATATAGCCTTTTTCTTTAAATTCATTGATAAACGGGAAATCATTTCCCACATCACTCTCAAAGTACTCTTTATATTCCGGCAATGAAACTCCCCCTGTCCAAAGGAGATTTTTGATTGTAAAACGTCTCTTTTCTTCTTCTCTGTCAAGCAAAAATCCATGAGAAATATCATCCTTACATGGATTTTTTATATAATCATCAATGGTTTCTAAGCATTCTCTCCTATTTACAGAATATGGGTGGCAAAAGTGCAAATTTCCTATATAACTTCGTCCTCCGCAACCTATGGACACTGTATTTTCAAACCCGCAACTCCGCTCATTTAATGGTTTTTGCCTTGTAAATCTCCTCATTGAAGTCTGTAAAAATCCCTTTTCACTCAGATATTCCCTAAGAAACAAATACATTTCATAGGTTTTTCCCCCTTCTAACCTGCCTGATTTATGTAAGCCTGTACCCTTTCTTATATAAAGAGGATATATAAAAAGTTCGTCTGGGAAATATTTCAATGCGGAATCAACAGAATACTTTAAACTATCCAAAGTCTGCCCCTCTATTCCATAAATCAAATCTATGTTCAAGCATGGGAAATTATATTTCCCAATTGATTTCAATGCTTTTTCCGCCTTTTCAACATTATGAAATCTCTTCAATGCTAAAAGTTCATCATTATTAAAACTCTGAACACCTATACTAATCCTGTCCACACCAAATTTCTTTAATATATCAAGTTTGCTTTCCGTTGTCTCTCCTGGTGCAGTCTCTATGCATATAGGCACTTTTTTACCATTTGTAAGTCTGAGTCCGATTTTAAATAATTCTTCAAGTTGGTTCTCTGCAAGTATAAGAGGTGTTCCTCCTCCAATTGTAACACTTTCCCAACAATCAGACCCGACTACTCTCTCAACCCATTCTGCCTGTTTTTCAAGAGCATCTATATATTTTGAAAAATACTCTGCCTCTTTCCCCGTCACTGAAAAAAGGTTGCAGTATCCACATTTGCTAGTGCAAAAAGGTATGTGAAAATAGAGATTGCTCCCCTGTTCGGACCGCAATCTCTCTGCATATTCACTGAATTTAACATTTAACTCTCTATATGCTGTTTTGTGAGGATAACTGTACATATATGAGGAGTATACTCTTTCAAAATCCATTATTCACCCAATTTATAAGAAAAAATGTTTGTATGGCACTGTATTCACAACCTCATGATTAAAGCCGTGAAAAATATATCCCCCATCTTCCTCTTCATAGCAAGAACCATGGTCAGAACACGCTATCACAAAGGTTTTATTGCGTTCCTTAAATGTATCAAATAAGACCTCAAGTCTTTTGTCAACATAACGAAGTGCCGCCGCATGTGTTTCGCTGTTATCCTTCTTCTTTGCCCCATCAAGATAAAAATAGTTGGGATAGTGTATTGCACAAATATTTATATACATAAAAATACGTTTTTCATGAGGAACAGCCTTAATTTCCTCAACTGCCAGTTTTATCTGATTGTCAGGACTTTCCTTAACCGTACATCCAAAACTTGGCCGCCAGTGGCTTTTTTTAAACATTGACGGAAACACCTTGCCTATATCAGATCTTTTATTAAAAAATCCAACACCGCCTATACAAATGGTATCATATCCAACCTTTTCAAGCCCCTCCACAAATGTGGGTCCGTCAAAGGCAAATGATTTAGGCGGGGCTATTTTTCCCATTCCCACGCCTTTAGGGAAAAATAACATTTCCCTCTTTGTCATGGGTCCCGGCTCCAATGGTGATGGCAAAAATCCCGCAAACATAGCATGATGAGATGGATAGGTAAAATTTCCTGCTGCACCCCTCTTCTCCCATTTACCATATCTGTTGAGAATAGGAGTATTTCCGCTCTCCTGCTCCCTCTCCGCAACATCATATCGAAGTGTATCAAGACACACAAAGAGTATATCGTGTGTCCCTACCACCTCATTCATATTTATTCTGTCTTTATTCTCTCTTACTGCCTTTATTAGCTTTCCTACAGAGGGTAGTGGAATTTCAGAAGGAAGAATTTCCTTAGCGCCACTTAAAATTGTCTTTAAATCCATTACATCCCCTGTTTACTCTGTAATCATAGGACACATATAATCGTCATCCTCTTGCTGGTCTGAAACATCAACATCAAAAGGAAGCTTCTTTAACTCTTTCATCATGTCCTTTGACATATAGTGATAATTCATGTTCAGCTTCTTTAAATTACCAAGCTTGTCCTTTGCATCAAGAATTTTCTGTCCGCCCTCATCTGTCAAACATCCACATGATAAATCAATGGTCTCTAACTGCGGCAATATCTCACTGTTTAATATCAATTCAGCATATTCATTTTGCTCTTCGCTGTTTACCAATCCTAAATGTTTCAAATTAGGGAATTTATCCTTTTTAAGAAGAGGTGCAAAATCCTCTGGTTTACAATCCAAGCCATAGTCATCCACTCCCAGGTACACAATGAGTTTTTCAAGAGATGGGAACTTTGCTTCAATCAAATCATCAAGCACAGTTTTGGGAAGTCCTCCGCATATAATACCAAAGGATTTAAGATTTTCATGTACAAGACCCTTGCCAAGTACCAATTCAGATGACCCTTGTATTTTCATCTCCTGCAAATTCGGAAGTGCCGCAAATATTTTTGAATAATCACCCTGAATTATCCATGACATTTCACATTCCTCATAATCCATATCCCCAATAAACAGGCTTTCGATATGCGCAAATTTATCTTTATTTTCAATAATAGCGTCTATGATTTTCTGCGGTGCCTGTTCAAAACACTCCCCCCAGTATCCTATTGTGATAAATTTCAAGTCAGGCAAACGTTTATCCTTTAATATTTTATCAATTATTTTTTGTGGTCCATCATCTTCTCCCTCTTCATATGAAAGAGAATACTTCTTTGCCTCGTTCTTTTGACTCTTAACATCATCTTCAGTGGATTCAACATAACCCTTCTTCATCTTCTCTGTAACAAGCTTATTTGCTTCCTTTTCACATTTTTCTTCTGAATCAAAAGACTTTTGTGTTGTCTGTCCTGCTGTTCCCAACTTTCCGTAATTCACGGTAAATGCGCACCCGTCCTGCTCAATATTCCAGAACTTCTGTGATTTTGCATCCTTAAAAATAAAACATCTTTTCATAATTATACCCCTTTTCAATATTATTTAAATTACAATTAATGATTTGCCATTTTATAAATTTCTACAACATCCTCTTTCTTTAACACTTTGAAATTTCCAATAGTTCTCTTTCCATAGAAAACACAGCTTTCCGCCATTTCTTCTATTGCTTTATCCTCCAATATTCCTACACCCAGTTCAGTGAAGCATGTGGGCATTCCTATTGATTTGAAAAATACTATTGTACTCTCTATTCCATTTCCGTTTCTGTCTCCCCATACATTTTCGCTGTAATGTGCAAACCTTTCTGGCTTTACCTCATAACAATACTTTGCCCATGAACCCCACATTGTTGCAAGGGTTGCTCCGTGTGCCTTATCAAATCTTCCTCCGAGCTCGTGTCCAAGCTGGTGAACTGAAAAATCCATAGGTCTTCCAAGACCTGTTATCCCATTATGAGAAAGGCTTCCGCACCACATTATTTCGCTCACTGCCTCATAATCAAATGGATTTTCAAGTGCCTTAGGTGCATTTTTTATCAAGGTTCTTAAAATTGCCCTAGCTATTTCATCTGTAAGCTGATTGCCCTCTGTCTGTGTAAAATATCTATCCAAAGTATGCATAAAAATATCCGTTACACCACACGCAATTTGATACTTAGGCAATGTAAAGGTAAGTTCCGGATTCATTATCGCAAAGCACGGACGCATAAGTTCACATGAAAAACCTCGTTTTTCACCTGCGTCCACATCAGTCAAAACAGCAGAATTACTCGTTTCACTTCCTGCCGCCGCTATTGTAAGTATTACACCTACTGGAAGAGATTTCTCTACTGGAATTTCCCTTTTCCAAAACTTCCATATATCTATCTCCGGACTTACAGTGCCCAATGCAATTGCTTTTGCAGTATCAATTGCACTTCCGCCCCCAACTGCCAATATGAAATCTGCCTTAAATTCCTTTGCAATTTCCACACCGTCTCTTGCATGGCTTAGCAATGGATTGGGCTTCACTCCCCCAAACTCTGTAAAAACAATCTGCTCGGAAGACAGTTTGTCACTAACTCTCTTCAAAAGTCCTGATTTAACAACACTTCCGCCTCCATATACTACCATTACCCTCGTTCCGCCGTATTTTTTAATAAGTGCTCCAACCTGTTCCTCAGTGCTTCTCCCAAACATTATTTCGGTGGGTGTATGATGTGTAAATGCCTGCATTAATCTTCCTCACTTTCGATTGATATTTATTCCTCAAAGGACAGTGTCTTTGTCATCCTGTCCTCTCCTGCTTTTGTATTTTGAAAAATATCCGTCGCATTGTACAAATGTTCAAACGGATTTGTCATCGCCTGTGAATAATGTGTAAGCCACAGTTCTTTTACATTCCCCTCTTTTGCGAACCTAGCCGCATCGGAATAAATCATATGGTGAAAACCATATGCCTTTTCTCTCATTTCCTCATCACCATAAAGACCTTCACATATAAAAAGGTCTGAACCTCTTACAAAATCAGGAATTTCCTCTATTGGTCGTGTATCTGTGATATAGCTTACTTTTAAGCCCTTTCTGTCAGGTCCAAGTACCATATCTGGCGAATATATATTTCCGCCAAATTCAACATTCTGGCCCTTTTGCAGTTTATTCCAGTATTCAACAGGAATTTGATGTTCCTTTGCTCTTGCAACATCAAATTTACCCTTTCTATAAAGTTCTATACTATATCCTATACATTCAATTCTGTGTCTCAGCCTCAACGCCGAAATGTGAAACTCACCTAAAACAATATTTTTCAAATTGGAATCTTCAAAAGAAATTTCAATATAATTTATTGAATAGGAAAGCTCAGGTGCAATAACTTTTAAACTTTCCACCACATGCTTTACACCCTTTGGACCTGCTATTGTCAGCATGTCTGTCCTTCCGTAATTGCTTAATGACAACATCAACCCCGGCAACCCTGCAATATGGTCTGCGTGAAAGTGTGTAAAGAGAATATAATCAATATTTACAAACCCCCACCCAAGCTCTCTGAGCGTTACCTGTGTTCCTTCTCCGCAATCTATGAGGAGCATACTTCCATTATACCTGACAGCCATTGCTGTCAAAAACCGATTACTAAGCGGTATCATCCCGCCTGTGCCTACAAGTGATATATCAAACATATTTATATTTTATACTTTGCATAATTTTGTGTCAATTACAAATACTATATTATAAAATTTTTCGGGAGGTACTTGCTATGCTGATGAAAAAAATATTATTGTCTTTGTTAGTATTAACACTTATTGCCATACTCATTATGGGAATATTTTTCATAACAAACGGAAGTTCAAACCTTCCTGTGGATAGAGGTGTTTTTGTCTAAATGAACAATCAAATGACTAAAAAGGAATATGCTGATTATGTTGAGAAAAAGTCAAAGAAATCAAATATTTGGTTTGATGTTTTCAAAGCATTTGTCGTTGGCGGTCTTATCTGCACAATAGGTCAATTTATAACTGACCTTGCTATTTATTTTGGCGCAAATGCAGAAAATGCATCTATGATTACTTCTATGTCTCTTATTGCTATTGCCGCTCTCCTGACAGGATTAAATGTTTTTGATGAGATTGGGCGATTCTCTGGTGCAGGTTCCTCGGTGCCTATAACAGGTTTTTCAAACGCCATTGTCTCGCCTGCTATTGAATTTAAAAGTGAGGGTATGATTTTGGGTGTCGGTTCAAAAATGTTTTTGGTCGCCGGACCTGTTTTGGTCTATGGTATTACAAGTTCTATAATTTATGGTATTATTTATTTTTTCTTTACACGATAATTAAATGATTGGGGTGTTCTATATGGGTTTAAAAATCGGTTGTCAGTCTTCGGAATTTTCTTCGCCTGTCTATCTGCGTTCATATGCAAGTACAGTAGGCCCAAAAGAGGGCGAAGGACCACTAAAATACAGCTTTGATGAGATTATGAGTGATGAGCTTTATGATGAGCAAACATGGGAGAAATCTGAGAGTAAAATGGTGAAAAATACTTATTCAAAGATTTTGGCAAAGGGTAAGGTTATTCCTGATGATATTGATTATATTTTCACTGGGGATTTGCTCAATCAGTGTATTGCTTCAAGTTTTGGACTTAAGGAGAGCCAAACTTCTTTCTTTGGTCTTTACGGCGCCTGCTCCACAATGTCAGAAAGCTTGGCTCTGGGTTCTATGATAGTTGATGGAGGTTTCGCTCAGAATGTTGTCGCACTCACCTCAAGCCATTACTGCTCTTCTGAGCGACAGTACAGGTTTCCTATAGAACTTGGCTCACAAAGAAGTCCAACAGCACAATGGACAGTTACAGGCGCTGGAGGTGTTCTCATAAGCAATCAGTCTGACGGCAATGATGTAACTGTAAAAAAACTAACTGTAGGGAAAATTGTCGATATGGGCATAAAAGATGTTAACAATATGGGTGCAGCAATGGCACCTGCCGCCGCTGAAACACTTCTTACTCATTTTAAGGATTTTAATATTAAACCTGATTATTATGATTTAATTGTAACTGGTGACCTTGGCTCTTTGGGGAAAGAGATTTGCACTGAACTTGTGAAGAATAACGGTTATAATATCTCAAAGAATTATAATGACTGCGGAGTTATGATTTACGATACAAATACTCAAGATGTTCATTCTGGCGGCAGTGGCTGTGGCTGTTCCGCCGCTGTATTGTGCGGAAATCTAATGTCCCGCCTTAAATCTGGTAAGCTCCAAAAACTACTCTTTGTCGGTACTGGTGCTCTTTTAAGTCCTGTAAGTTCTGGACAGGGACAGTCCATTCTTGGAATTGCTCATGCAGTGGGAATTGAACGATAGACTTTTAATTTAATTGATTCTCCATTTGCCACAATTCCAATTCTAAATGATAAATTATCATACTTGATACCATTATTTCCTGCACCCCGAAGATAATGGACATACTCAAAAATCAATAGTCTCAGCTGTTCCCATTTTGAATTGTCAAGTCCCGTCTTCTGTGAAAAATTCATTGTTCACAGTGTTATATATAAAATTCACTTTATATATTCATTCCATCTTGTGATTGTTTTAGATATTCTTTATCTGTTATGTCAAGTTCCGCAAATAATAAGTTATAAGTATTTTCCAATTCTGCTCTCCATAAATCTCGATATAATGTAGTTTTTTCAATAAACTCCAATGTATTTCCTGTGTATTGTATATTTCCATACTCTTCATCAATCGGATTCTTATCAATAATTTCTTGAAAACCATCTGTTGCATATAACTAATATCCAATATTTGGAATTAAATCATCACTGTTAGAATGACATGATGACAAAAACAGACAAAATAATAATAGACTTAAAACAATTTGAATCCAATTCTTTTTCTTTAACATATTGTTTATTCAATACTGTGTTTATATGGTTTGTGTTAAACCATTAAGCAATTTATATTTTTTACCACAATTTATTGCAATGATTAATAAAAACCAGATTTCCCCAGTATATTCATATACATAATATTATTTTCAAAATCAACATAAATACTTCCTTCATATGGTGGTTCATCTATTGCTTTAAGGACTTGTTTAAAGTATTGTCCACTGGTATACAGCGTTGTTGAAAGTTTTCCAAACATTTCAATATCAATTTTAACTTCCTCTTTTATTTCTGATTCTTCCCACTCAAAAGCTCTCTTCATATACTCTATTTCATCAAGTGAAAAGACAATCAATCCTTCCAATGAATAAGGCGCTGTTATTGGCAAAAACCTATCACCCTCTAATACTTGTATTTGATAATGACATTTTTCTACATTTCCAATATCCTTAAAACGTTGTTTTAAAATTTTAACATCTGTTGTTACCACAACAGGATATTCAGATGCAGTTGGACTGGGACTTGAACTAACTTTATTATTTTCACAAGATGAAATCATAAAAACAACTAATAATAATATAATTATCACTTTTAACTTATTCATAAACTCCTCTGTCAGTGCTTTGATATAACTTATATTCAGTAAAAGGGAATAAAACTCAATTTATCTTATCTACTGCAAGGTTTCGCACTCCTTCTAAATGATCTTCATAATATGAAGAAAACATACTTGTATAAAATTCCACATCCCATACATCCTCTTTTTTTAATGGTTCATTGATTTTCACAAATTCTTCAAGATTTTTAATAGTACTATTAACAGAAGATAAAAATAATGATCTTCTGTTATTCTGTTCAGTAGATGAATCTTTAAATTCTGCTATATATGACTCAACCATATTGTCATATGCATTTTTCAAAGATTCTATTCGAGCAGAATTTTCAGCAGAATGTATCTTATTTAATGATTTTTCTGGATTATTAAAATCTAATGACTCTAAAATATCAACAAAAACTTCATTAAAATGTATAAGATTTTGTTTAAATTCACTTGGTTCTGCATTTAAACTTAGTACCACGCTTAAACAACTTACCATAATTATCACAATAATTAAACATATACAAAATATTCTCTTCATTTACCTCACCTATAACCTGTCTTATTCTTCATAGACAACTGCAACATACGGATTTTTTTGAATAATTTCAAATATGGGTTTATCTTTTAAATAAAATATTTTATAAAATTCTCCATCTTCAAAATCACAATACACATAATACTCATCTTTATACCCAAACGAATAACAAACAACTTTATTGTCTTTTACAAATAATACTTGGTTTTCGTTATCATTAAGAGAGCGTTTAATACCATTCCATTTAAATCCTAAAATTTCATATATTGTATCTTTTTCTAAATATGCATCAAAAAAATATACTTTATCCCATTCAAAGGGAGTTAATTCACTAAGTTCAATAACATCATTTTGTAACAATATTTTTTCTTTAAATTTATAAGTAGTTTTTTCTATCTCAGATATATGTACATATTGACTTATAATGCAAATAATTATAAACATTACAATTAAAAAAGCACTAATAATCACCATATTTTTTGCTACTTTTTTCATATTTGGTTGCATTTCCTTACCTCAACTTTTAATTAAACCGAAATACTACCATAGTTCTGATTTCGTTCCAGTATTGTAATTGGCTTGGTCTCGTTCCATTTTCCAAAGACCACAAAAATCTGCATAAATTGTATTAACATCATTCGGGTCAATATAAATTGTGTTCAAAAAAACTTCCCCAATTTGTCTTGACATATTTTCTTCATTTCGTACCAAACAACTAATCTTAATAAAATTTTCTGCACCCAAAAATTCTATTTTATTCTTCCCACTCCCCAATGTATAAACATTACTTAAATCAATTACATTAGAATCCATTTTTTCAATGCTATAAACAGGATTTCTTATTGAATAAAAGCCTCCATTACGCCCAAACAAAAACATATCTCTCGCATTGGAAAAAGTAGTTTGCTGCATTCTTACAGGAAAGTCAATCCAGTCTTTTTCATATGCTATAACTAGATATTTCTTAAGCTCTTCTACTCCAATATCACTAATATTATATGTAGTGTTATATCTATTATTTGAACTTTCATCCAAACTATATAATCTTTCAGAAAATCTCCATTGTCCAAAAAGATGTTTTTCTAAGAATTCAATCTCACTCTCTGTTAAGTTTGGAAAAACATCTTTTTCATTATTTTTTTCCACATCTGTATTATCAGTTATCTTTGGTGACTCCTCATGTGATTCATTTTCCAATGTATAATATTTTGATATAACAAAACCACTTATAAAAAACACTACACAAATCACCATCGTCAATACTCGTTTAAGCACTTACCACCTCTTGAGAAATCTTATCTATACTCAAATTTATTTTCAGCAACATACTCAATATCTTTAAATACAAATTCAGTATCTACTCTATTCTTTTCTGTTGAAAATTCATTGCCTCTGTTTTGCTCATCATCATAAATCACACTAGATAGTATAATATCATAACAATCCGTCTTTTTATTTTTAATAAACTTATATGTATTTATATAATAATAACTCTCATCAGCATATATTTGCATCAAACCCTCATTAAATATTACATCAAATTTATTATCATTTCTTTTGTATATAAATATTTCACTCTCTGTTCTTCCTCCAAACTCAGTTTCTTCTATAATAATTTCATTAATAAAATCACCATTAATATCAAAACATCTGTAATATAGGTTCTTCACACTTTTTGAAAATAGCAAATTGTAATTATCCTCACTATTTTCAAATACACACAATAGTGAAAAATCTGTTTTTTCATAGCCTGTATTAACATTTATGGAAAGAATTATATCATTCCAGTAATTTACATCATTATGTGAAAAATTACATTTATTCAATTCAATCTGTATATCTTCTATATTGTCAATTTCTGTAACATCTTCAAGGAGTTTTTTTACATCTATGCCTTTTGATTTTAAATTTTCAAAATCATATTTTTTGCTCCAGTTTTCTTCAGTAGATATATTTGAAACTTTTGGAGAATTGTCCAAAACAATCATATCTTCATTTTTCTGACAAGATGTTAACAATACTATACAACCAATCATCACTATAATTTTTTTAATTTTGTTCACTACTCCACCTCCTAATAAGAATATATATCATCAAAGAACAAGTCAAAAATCGCTTCCCTTTCCACCAATCCATTTTTTCTTAACTGTTATATATAAACTCTACTTGACCTGTCAAAGAAAAGAGATATTCCATTAATTCTAAAGTTCTGCTCTTGGTCAATTTTGCCTGATAGTCTATAGCAAACATCTTTTTGTCTTGACCCACATCATTATAATTATATTCATAAAAAAAACTTATTTGAAGAGAATCAATTCCCTTTATGTATTCACTCCATCCATTTTGAGATTGTTTTAGACTTTCTTTATCTATTGCATTAAGTTCAGAAAACAATAAATTATAAGTATTTTCTAACTCTGCTTTCCATAAATTCTGATATGATGTAGTTTTCTTAATAAATTCTGATATACTTCCTGTGTATTGTATATCCCCATATTCTTCATCAATCGGATTATTATCAATGATTTCTTGAAACTTATCTGTTGCATATAATGAGTATCCATTCTGTCGTTTCTCTGTATTTGTATCTGAAACTAAATCAGGATTGTTAGAATAACATGATACTGAAAACAGACAAAGTAACAATAACAAACCAAATATAATATGTTTTTTCATTTATTCAACTCTCCAATACATTTTAGTGGTAAAAAACTATGACTTTTTTGTGGCAAGAAAAAAATCACCACCATAATCTAGCAAAATATTGTTATCATCAATAACATATAAAAACTGTCCCAGTTTTTCAGTTATATTATTAATTAAAATACTTTGAATTTGTACTTCATCAATATTTTCAAGATTATTATCCTTTAATAATTCAATTAATTCATCAGGACTTCTTTGCTCTAACGATACATATGCTTCATACGAATATATAGACAAAAAATAACTCATGAGTATAATTTCCATATGTTATTTCAACTCTGCTTATATTATCGTTATCAACATTGTATTTTTCTATAAAATTGCTTAAATCAACTGTCGATACATTTGCAAAAATATTCAAATAATATAGACTTTCTTTTGATGCATTAATAGAAATATCATCATATACAATATTATTAAACTTAAATGAATTGGCATTAATTTCAAGTATTTGCCCTATCTTATCTTCATCCCTGCCATTATCAAATCGTGATTTCATTGTTACCCTATCAATATCTCTAAATGCAACCTCATATAACAACCAACTACCAAAAAAAGAAGATTCTTCATTTGAAGTCTCCGAAGGCGTCACTAAAGGGCTTACCTGCAAATCATCTGTAGGATTGGTTTGTACATTGCTACAAGCCATCATGAAAAAAGATAAGCTAACCACTAAAATAAAACAATAAACACTTTTTATATTTTTCATAAAAAATCACTCCTTTATCATTAATAACCATCTGCAAATAAATTCAAATTCCTCTAATATAACTCAGCCATATTGTCATGTGCATTTTTCAAAACTTCTATTCGAGTAGCATTTTCCGCAGAATGTTAATGATATTTCTGGATTATTAAAATCTGTTGCCTCACTGAAATAATTGCAGTACTAATCAACTCCTGTCATATAAACAATCTCTCCGTCAATACTATCTTTGCGGATTTCATATATTCCAAAATCATAGTCAGCCTGAAGATAATAAATATTATTTGAATGGTCTTCTACTCTTATTGTATACCCAACCAACACATCTTCTTCAATTTTCATTCTTTTTATTTTTATATTTGATTCACTAAATCCATAAGCCATTTTTTCCGCATTTTTATCTGACACATTAAAATTTGCTATGATAATTTTTTTATTATTCTCTTCTACAGAGTTTATGTCGATTTCTGGGTTTATGTCATCCCCTGTCATATAAACAAGTTTACCATTAACATTATCTTTGCGAATTTCATACATCCAAAAATGATTATCAGTTTGAAGATAATAAATATTATTTGAACAAGCTTCTACTCTTACTATATATCCAACTAATCTACCATTTCGCTTAATTTTTTCCTCAATTTTTAGTTTTTTTATTTCTATCCCTAATTCGTCAAATCCACAAGCTATATTTCTTGCGTTTTCCTCTGAAATCTTGTCAAAACTCTCTATGATAATTTTTTTATTATCTTCCATTGATTCAACACTCTCCTTAACTACCTCTTTGGGTTTATTACTGCAAGCTACAAAAAAAAGTGAAAAAACTAACAATAATGGCAAGTATTTTCGCAATACTAATTTTACTTTCATGTCTAATCTCCTTTCAGATTTACCAACTTCCAGAATACACAGGAGTAAGCCCCATAAGTTCCCATGATTGTCCTGCAAAATTTTTTGCATCCCATTCGACAGGCTGCTGTAAATACGCGTTTTGTCCATCTTCTGTACCTAGCTTATAATTATCAAAATTGTTACGCCATTGATTTCTTGTTTCTTGACTTACAATATGCAGTGTTATATCTTCTGATGCCTCATGCTGATATGCATGTCTAGTTTCATGAACAATAGTTTGTAACAATTCAACACTTCGACTACTGCTAAGATATGTTGTATTAATACTAATTTGATTCTTACTATTTGAATATCCACCTCTTACTCCTGAATTTGACATTTCCTCAAAATTAATAGTAGTATTAACTGATGTTCCCATAATTCCTTGTACTTCTAAAAACAAATCAGTTAATACCTGTTCTTTTTCAACTTGTGAATAATTTGTCCAATTAGTAGTTGAAAATCTATCTTGATTCATCAATTCTCTTATTCTCCGTTGCAACTCAAAATCATATGCCTTTTCTTCATCACGAGTAAATTCCCCTTCTGCCATTCTTTTTTGTTCTTCTGTATAAGGACCTTTTTCCAAATCTGGTACAACAATTATCGTTCCATCCATCAATGTGATTTGGTCTCCAGCTTTATACTCTAATTCTACCAGCCGCTCACAATAAATTCGTCTCAACTCTTCAAGCTTACCAATCTCTATCTTCTTTTCACTTTGAGATTTAGACTTATCAATAGCTACATTTTTTTGTTTTATTTCAAGTTCTTTTACCAACTCCACTATTTTTTCAGGTGTAGTAGAAATTTGTGCTATTTTTTGTTCACGTTTATACTGCGTAAGTCTCTCAGTCAACTCTGCCTTAAAGAAAACATCTTTTGAATATCTATAATTTGATGGCATATGTGGTAGAGTATTGGCTTCAGTCCTCAATTCCTCTTCCGTAAATATTCCTAAATGTAAGTAATTAGTTACTAACTCATTGTAGTATTTTTCAATTTCTTCTAGTGAATTCCCGCTTGGATCCACATAGTTCACTGGATTTCCTGCCACATACATATACCTGTTAAGCGTATTCGGCTCAGATACATCACCCAAATACGTATCTGCATTCAAGAAACTTCCATTCTCTACATCATAATACCTAGCTCTTAGATATTGCAACCCTGTTGATGGATTGAAATCCTCTCCGTTATATCCCCATGTGCTCTCAGGTGTCACAACATCAGCCGCAGGCTGAGTAATGCCATTCATTTCCCCATATGGCATATATGTAAACATATTCAATGAATCACCTGTATCAGAAAGCACTGTCTGCACAGACCCTTTGCCATCATACAAATACTCAATACTTCCAAGTCTTCCGCTATCCCCTGAAATCCTCTGCGCACCGTATGAATAAGCATTTTTCACATCACCTGCACCATCATACTCCATCAAAACCTGCTCATTTTGATAAGTAATATCATTGATGTAATAAGTCAAGTCATAATCAAACTTATGCCCAATTTCCCGCTCTTCATCATTGATATTCGGGAAGAGCACTTCTGCATACGAATATATTGTATCATCGCCAATTGAAGCAAATAAATCCGTGTCATATGAAATTGTATCATTTGTTGCTTTTGATGTAGGCATCATGTTAACAGAAATTGCAGGATTTAATATACTCATCATTTGAAGAATACCCTGTTTAACACCATAGATAAATGGGTCATCATTCGTTTTTGGCGGACTTACTGGTACAAGTGTTTCTCTTCTTTCTGCTTGAAAAACTCTATTACCATCTCCGTCATATATTGCCGCCATTAAAAGTGTTCCGCCCGTTTTTACTGCCTGTAGTCTGTTCTCAACTGTATATTCATACGAAACACTTTCACTTCCCGAAGTTTCTGTTATCCTATTTCCATCTTGGTCATAAATATATTTAGTTTCACCAGCTAATGAATGGTTCTTTAAAATCAATTGATCCGCTTCATTGTACTTAAAGTCTATTGAATAGTTACCATTCAATACATTTCCTCTAGAAACCACACGATTTCTGTTTCCACTGGCATCATACTGATAGTTAACTGTTAATTCATCAGTTCCAGATTTTTCTGTAAACTTTGTGAGTTGGTCTATTTCATTGTATTCAAATGTTCTAACACTTAAAATACCATCTTGTAAGGATTTTTCCTCTGTTATGAAACCTTCTTCATCATAGACATACTCAAAGGATGATAATATATTTCCGGTCGAATCAATATTCTCAAGTTTTATCAATTGTCCAAGTAAATTGTATGTATTTTCAGTTACACTGTTTTCCCTAGTAACTTTGGCTATTCTATCAGCTTCATACTCATATTCAGTGACCTTACCATCCCTATCTACAACTTTTATAAGTCTATCAAGTAAATCATATTCATATGAAACGGATTTTTCATCCGGATATGTAATCTTTGATACAAGACCAAATGCATTGTATTCATATGAAACAGCCTTTCCTTCTGGACTTACCACTTTTATCAATCTGTCCATTATGTCATATTCATACTCTGTTGTACCTGTTGAATCGGTCATTTCAACTCTGTTGCCATACTGGTCATATGTATACTCAGCATCACCATTTTCAGCTGTTTCTGAACCAGTGTGTGCTTTTGATACCAACTGATTCAAACGATTATAGTCATATTTTGCACTCTTACCTGATGCTGTGTTTCCTCCAATATTTCTTCCTGCTTCATCATATTCCATCTTTTGAATCTGCCCAAGCGGATTTGTTAATGAGGTCATGTTACCAAGAATGTCATATGTATAAGTAGTCTTTGCACCATTTCCATTTACCATAGAAATCAGATTACCCATATTATCATATTCATATTGGGTATCTAGGCTCTGCAAGTCACCATGCATTACACTAATTAATCTATCCATCAGGTCATAATTATAGTTTTTAACCTCACCCTTTGGATTTATATCTTTCACTGTATTTCCATGACTGTCATATTCATACTGGGAAATATTTCCTAAAGCATCTTCTACTTTGCTTATCTGTCCATTTTCAGTATAATCCAGCTTTGTTGCCGACCCTATTACATCCGTTATTTCAGTTACTTGATTATCCTTGTTATATTTGTAGTTTACAACCCTATTTAATGCATCAGTTACAGTGATAAGATTGTTTTCACCATCATAAGCCAAGCTTGTGTTCTTAGTCTTTCCTTCTGCACTTTGGGAAATATCAGTTATATTATCTAGCTTGTCATATGTATACTCTGTTACAAGTCCATCAGGATTTGTTATCTCTGAAAGTCTTCCCAATATATCATATTCATAAGATGTTTTGGCACCCTTAGGTACTATAACTGCCTCTAAGTTACCACTATCATCATACTCAAAGCTTGTCGCCATTCCATTTGGATTGACTGCTTGAATCATTCTGTGCATTAAATCATATGTATAAGTAGTCTCTGCTCCTAAAGAATCGCTTTCCTTGCTGAGATTACCTCTGTCATCATACTCAAATGATTTTATATACCCAAGTGGGTTTGTAATACCTGTTATTCTCTGAACCTGATCATACTCATATGTATATTTCCCGCCGTTTGGTAATGTAACAGCAGTTGTCAACCCATTCAAATCCGTTTCATATGAAGTAACATTTCCCAGCGCATCTATCTGCTCTGTCATTACACCTTGCCAATTGTATGAAAAATTCGTTTCAGCACCTTTTGGAGAAATATTTTTCAAAATATTTCCCATAGCATCATATTGATACTCAAAAATATTTCCCACTGCATCCTTAGCATGCGTAAGATTGCCCAAAGGGTCATATCTATACTCTGTAGCATTTCCCTCAGCTGATATATCCTTTATCAATCTTGAAAGTGCATCATATTCATATTCTGCAATGTTTCCATTGGCATCAGTGTGTGAAACTATTCTGCCAAGCAAATCATAGTCAAAAGATTTTTCATTGGCATTGGCATCTTTAACCTTTATTAGATTATCATTTAAATCATAGAAATACTCAGTAACCGCATCCAATGGATTTATAGACTTCTGCAATCGCCCGATTTGGTCATAAACATATGTATACTTGCTTTGGTCAAACTCTGTTTTTGTTATAAGCTTACCACTTTTGTCATATTCAAACTCTGTCTTCTTATCTTCTGCATCTGTGGTGCTTATAATGTTACTATTTAAATCATATTCAAGTATTGTTGTGTTACCATCAATCCCTTTGAATTCTACAACTCTATCCAATAAATCATACTTATATTCAGCTATTCTTCCTATTGTATCTGTCTGTTTGGATAGTCTTCCTGCTTGGTCATATTCATATTGGGTAATATTTCCTGCATTATCCTTTTCTTCTGTAACTCTACCCATACTGTCGTATACATATTCTTTAACCAATCCTTGTGCACCATTTTCAGGCATTTCAGTTGATTTAACAACTCTGTTACTGCTATCATACTCAATTACAATGGAATTCCCATTGGGGTCAGTTGCTTTTGTTACATTGTTATTTTTATCATATTCATAAATATATTCATTTCCATTTGCATCAATTTGCTTTGAAATATTTCCTGCTTTGTCATATTCAAAATCAGTAATATTTCCCAATGCATCTATACTCTTTGTAATATTTGCAAGTTCATCATATTCAAATTGAGTAATATTTGTATCAGGGTCTATTACACCAATCACATTATTTGTTTCATCATAGCTAAATTCTGAAATATTTCCCAGTGCATCCTTTGAAATCTTTAAATTTCCATTTAAATCATATTCATAGCCTAAAAGCGTGCCAAGAATATTTTTCACCTCTGTAATTCTTCCAACTGCATCATACTCAAAATCCTGTGTTCTTGACATTTCATCAATACTCTTTGATGGCATATTCAGCTCATTATATTGAATTTCCACAACATCTCCAAGTGGATTTATTGCCTTAGTCATGTTATTTACGGCATCATATTCATATGTGAAAATTCTATCTGCATTGTCTTCAATTTTTATCAAATTACCATTGGAATCATATGAATAATCACTTACAAGTCCTGATACATTTGTCGTTTTTGTAGTTCTTCCCATCACATCATATTTGGCTGATATTTGCGAATTATCAGGGTTTTCTATTAATGTAATCCTTCCAAATATATCTCGTGTATATTGGGTAATATTTCCCTCTGGTGATATTTCCTTAATTGCCGCTTTTAACACTGGGTCATACTCATACTTGGTTTCATTTCCCATTGGATCTATATATGAAATCAACTGCCCCATTTCATCATATTCTGATTGTGTTTCCGATTCATCAGGATTAATTGTTTTGATTTCACGATTCATTGAATCATAAACATATTCCCATGTTTTATCTAATGAAGTTTCTTTAATTTTATTATAGTTTCCATCATATTCAAATTCAAAAACGTTCCCTTTAGCATCAATTAATTTTATCAGATTGCTCATTGAGTCATAGAACATTTCTGTTATATTTCCCTCGGGGTCTATTTCCTCTGTTAAGTTTCCTGTTCTGTCATACATATATTCTGTGTATGCACCATTAGCTGATTGGGTTCCTATCTTTTGTCCCTTTGCATCATACATAATTCTTGATGTATTTCCCAATGCATCTATTACAGTTATAGGCTGTCCCATTGTATTATAGAAATATTGAGTTATATTCCCTCTTGCGTCTGTAACCTTGCTAACTAAAGTGGTATTTCCATAATACTCATATTTAGTTACATTTCCATTGCCATCTTTCTTTTCAATCATACGATGCTTTGCATCATAGGTATATTCTTCAGTTGTTCCATCCGCATTGATAAGTTTTATTGGTGAACCAAATGAATCATAATCCATGTTTCGAATTGAGCCATCAATATCTGTTAATTTAATCAAAAGATTCATGCTGTTATATTCAAAAGTTTTAATTAAACCATTTTTTGTTTCGCTTAGTTTATTTCCCTGTGAATCATATGTATATTCAGTTACAATCCCCTGCTTATCAGTGAATTTTGCAAGCTGATTATCTGAATTATATTCTTTTGTTTCTGTTGTTCCGTCAGGGTATTCAATCTTTGTTGTTCTATACCCTGAATCATAAAAATATGTTGTTACATTTCCATTTGCATCAGTTGTCACTGTTTTTCCAGCAGAATATTCAAGTGTAGAAATATTTCCCAGTGCATCCTCTTGTGAAACAACTCTTCCTTCTGAATCGTATACATTATATATAATTTGATTATTTTCCTGATCAAACCACTTTGTCATCAAACCTTTTGAATCATATTCATATTTTACAACATTACCCAACGCATCTTTATATTCTACAAGGTTTCCTGCTGTATCATATTTGTATTCTAATATTGAACTGTTTGGTAAGGTTACAGATGATATTTTACCCTCATCATTTGTTGTAATTCCATATGTATAACCATTTGAACTGCTAACACTTGATAGTCTATAGTTTGCACCATAAACCACTGTGATTGTATTTCCTTTTATATCTGTGATACTTTCAAGAAGTCCATACTTATTAAATTTATAGACATTTTTTTCAGAATCAGTAATTACATATTGACTGCTCTGTTCTTCCGCACTTATATATGTAATATTTCTAACAAGAGTATATTCATATCCTGCCGGTGCTATATATCCGCCGCTTCCATCAGGAGTGAAGTACAATGAACTGCCATCACCTCTTGTATATATCAACTCACCGCTCTCTGTACCTGAAATATATTGGCTGTATTCAAAACTCCAATTACGTCCGAAAACACTG
>JGI994J12354_10001378_pt1 | contig 24587 bp, 19 predicted proteins | sample IntmicLarv3ML3BL_FD_12354 | JGI IMG/M metagenome (IMG submission 12354)
ATATGATTTTCCACATCGTCTAATCCCCGTTATTACTTTTATCATTCCATTATGAAGTCGCTCTGTAAGAGCCTTTAAATATATCTCTCTTCTGATTTCCATAACCGTCTTCCTCGCCTTTGAAATCCAAGGGTAATTGTACCCTTCTTTTTCAAAATTATACCTATTTATTTGAAAAAAGTAAAGAGCCGAATCAACGGCTCCTGTGCCACAAACAGCTTCTTACAATCCACATAATATGCTACTACAAATTCTATCAAAAACTTTCCGTATCCTCTTCTTTGATAGTCTGGCTTAACAGCGATATTTTTCATCTCATAAACACCATCTGCTTCTTTCGTTACTACACACTCCGCTTTCACTCCATCATCATCTAAAATAAACATCTCCCCTTGTCAAAGATACCGACCCTCCATATATTCGCTTTCGTCGGCTAATAGTAGTAATGATAAGTAATCCTTTTTATTATCTACAACCTTTTTTATCTTCATGAATTCATCCTACAATTCTTTTTTATATGTCTATACACTTTCAATTTTCACATCATCATCTTGAATTAGAATAGCTTGATTATTGCTGATAGTCTTTAGTTGTAAACTTTCGCCATATGTTGCAACGATTTTCTCTACTGCCTTTTTAAATGGTGCATTTGTTGCATGAGGGACAGGATAAAAATTGACAAGCCCCAAGCCCTTGGTGCCATCCAACTCGGGAGCTTTCTTAATGCTATCTAAGCCCTTAGCAAATTCAACATCAGGTGCCATCACCATTAACCCTGCCGACTCGCCGATATACAGTTTTCCTGCTTCGATTTGCTCTGAAATAATTTTGTCTGCTCCACTCTTTTTCAGTTCTTGAAGTAGAAAAAAGGTGTTTCCCCCAGTAACATAAATATAATCATTCTTAGTCAATTTATTTACTATTTCATCGGCTGTCGCAGTTGATACTTCTAGCTCTTCAACAATCAAACCCATTTTCTCAAGCGCCTTTTTGCCCGATTTGACGAAAAAGTTTACCTTTTCGACAACACTTGCTGTGGGAATAAAGGTAACTGTCTTGCCTTTTACGTCTCCTGCAAACTTTTCAAATATACTTGCTACGTCCTTAAACGATGATACTAACATCATTTTCTTCATTTTGTTTTTCCTCTCTGAGTTCCTGTTTAACTTTAAGTTATACTGTTTCATTGCGCATACCAAAACATATTTATCTCTCTAAAGTTTCTGCTTTTGTTAATCCATCTTCTGTTTGATACATTAAATTTTTAGAATTCGCATTAAGCCTTCACTTTATCGAACATATGTTTTTAATATTGTACAACAAACACCGCTGTAATTCAACCACTATCACTATTTTTATCTTCTATATCTTCTGCATCCTCTTTGCCAAGAAAATTCATACTTCCATACCACACAACTTTCTTACACAAAACAAAAGCCTTAGAAATAGTTTATTTACACCATTTCTAAGGCTTACTTTATCACTCAAGCTCGGAAAGCTCTTTGTTATTCTTACTATCTAAGTTTCCAGTAGGCTCATCAGCCAATTCAACTTTTATCATTTCTTTTATTACTTTTTCTCTTCTCAAAGCTTTTTGCAAAAATAATTTTATTGATTACGAAAAATACAACCATCGCTACTCCTCCGGTTAAAACGGTTGTTCCAATATTATAAACTTCTGCTGGAAGCAGGACCTTTGCCACCCCAACCCAAATGCTGTTAATGGCATTTACCACTAAAAAGATTACTACCCATCCAAGAAAATAAAGTGGTATCTGCAACCTCAGAGGCCCTTTACTACGGAATGTAATATTTCTTTGCAAAGGGAAATTGATACATTCCCCCAAAAAACTAGAAATAAGGTTTGCAAACATATATGCCATACCACCATCTACAACGGCATAGCCAATGATATTGAAAGTAAAATTCACACCAAATAAGCTTCCCTCAATTGCTGGCCATCCCCAACCAATATTTTTATATGAGGAACACAGAGCCGGCAAAAACAATAGTAGCAAATATTTCAAAAATGTGACACCATAACTAAAAATAATAAATAGTCCGCCTTCTCTAATCCACTCAACAATCTTTGGATGTTTTTCTTTAAAAGTTTCAAAAAACTTCATATATATGTTCTCCTATTTCATAGTCTCCGCTTTTTTCACAACTTTTCTTTGTTTGAAAAATCCCGAAATCACCTGCCCAAGTCCACCAAAGAAATTTCCGTTGACTATTCTCATCATCCCATCCACCATATATTGGCTGACTCTGCCACCAGTCATCTTGCCAATTCCTCTGAATGTCATGTTGTAAATAAATAAAATATTCAAATCCGGTTTTCCCTTTTTGTAACTATTTTTAAGCCTGCCTGACAAAATCTTATAGACCAATCTTGCTAGTGCACTTTTTGCATAATACATTTGACATATTGCATCATTCGCATCTAGTATTTTACTGAAACTTCCATCCGGAATTTCATGTCCTAACAACTCTTTCCATTCTTGGTCTGATACAGACAAAATATTTCCCTTCGTATAGCTAGGCAGTTTGTCAATAGCGTATGGAGACGGTCCATTGGTACCCTCTACCACCACACTGCCTGTCAAATGAATATCCGCTATCGAAGAACCTACCATAATCTTATACTCACCACCATCAACCTCAAAACGGTTTGATTTTGTATTGAAATAGCGGAAAGCCTTATCTTCTAAACAAATCGTAACCTTTTTACTTTCACCTGCTCTTAGGAATACTTTTTTAAAACCCTTTAACTCTTTTATCGAACCGAAGATAGTTGGTCTTTTATGATTCACATATACCTGTGCTACTTCTGCACCGTCCATTTCCCCTGTATTGGTGATTGTAAAGGTCACCACAGCTGGATTTTCCCTGTCTTCTGGACGAGTTTCAATTTGCATCTCAGAGTAGCCAAAAGTGGTATAGCTCATTCCATATCCAAATGGGAATTGCACATCTTTCTCCACCGTTTCAAAATAACGATATCCTACAAATAATCCTTCTCGATACTCAGCATTCCTCTGCTTCGAAGGAAAATAAGGAGCAGAAGGCACATCCGCATACGTAAACGGATAAGTCTCTGAAAGCTTCCCTGATGGATTCGCTTCTCCAATAATCACTTTCAACATAGCTGCCGCACCTGCCTGACCACTTAGATACCCATGAATAAGTGCTTTACACTTCAAAAGCCATGGCATCTCCACTACCGAACCTGCCGACATAACAACTACAATATTTTTATTTACCTTTTCAATAGCATTTAACAAAGAAATCTGGTTCTCTGGCATCTTCATATGAGAGCGGTCCAATCCCTCTGCTTCCGAAATCTCGTTTAGTCCCAAATATAAAAGTACAACATCTGCCTTCTTTGCAAGCTCCACTGCCTTATTTTGTAACTCTATATTTTCCTGGTCAGCGCGAATATATCCTCGTTCAAATCCAGATACTTCTAAATCAAAATTTTGAATTATTTCCTTTGTCGAATGAAGCTTTGTCGGATTTACAATAGACGACCCAGCTCCTTGATATCTGGGTGTTTCCGCGAAATCTCCGATAAGCGCCACCTTAGTTCCCTTTTTAAGCGGTAGAATATTATCTGCATTTTTCAACAAAACAATACTTTCTAAGCTAGCGTCTTCTGCCATCTGGTGATGTGCTTCCACATCAAAAGGTTTTCCTGCCGTATCCTCTATTGCACTTCCCGTAGAGAAAATAACTGCTAAAAGTTCATCTAATCGCTTGTCAATCAGCTTCTCATCAATTCTTCCTTCATTTACCGCCTGTATCAATTCTTCGTCACTGTCACCGCCGGTAGTAGGCATCTCCAGATGGGAGCCAGCCCTGACCCCTTCAACATGGTCATTGCTTCCGCCCCAATCCGAAACCACAAAGCCATCAAAGCCCCATTCATCTCTTAAAATCTCCTGTAGTAAATGCCCATCTTCATTGGCGTATACTCCGTTAATACAGTTGTATGATGACATTATGCTCTTTGGCTTTGATTCCTTAACTGCGATTTCAAAACCACTTAAGTAAATCTCCCGAAATGTTCTCTCGTCCATAACTGAGTTACTTGCCATACGTCTTACTTCTTGGGAATTGGCGGCAAAATGCTTCGGACAAGCAGACACTCCCTTTTCCTGAATCCCTTTGATATAACCAGCCGCCATCTTTCCGGTTAGATACGGATCTTCAGAAAAATACTCAAAATTCCGGCCACATAGCGGATTTCTTTTAATATTCATCCCCGGACCCAGTAAAACACTAACGCTCTGACTGGCTGCTTCCTCACCTATACAACGCCCAATCCTTTCGCCCAGCGATGGATCCCAGCTATTTGCAATCGTTGCCGCTGTCGGAAAACAGGTTGCCGGAACAGAACCATGAATACCTAATTGATCCCCTGCACCTTCTTGCTTTCGGACTCCATGAGGTCCGTCCGCTAACATGATACTCTTTATCCCAACATGTTCTACGCTTCTGGTCAACCAGAAATCCTTGCCGGAGAACATATAACATTTTTCTGCCAAAGTCATCTGTGAAATAATTTTCTGGTATTTTAGTTCCATAGTTTCCCTCCCTAGCGACAAGAAGCTACCACCTTTTGGCGGCAGTCTCCTTGTTTTTTATAAACTTAGTTCATATCTCTACACTTTTTTATTACCTTCAGCCTTTTTTACAGAGCGGATTGCAAATATTCCCCAAAGAAGCAAACTAGCGATAATTGTAATATCCACCAATATCATCACAATCATCCATATTGGCATCCGATAACCATTTGTTTGAATACTCATAGCATTACTGTTAACAACCGAATACAAAATATTCTTTGTTGCCTGACGAAGAAGGGTAATCTGCGTTGCATCATCCGCCATAGCAAATGACTTGGCATCCTGCGTTAAGAACAAATCACCGCCAGCACGAATCATTCCATCCACATGTGTATAAGTATTTAAGCTATAGTCGGTAATAACCGAGCCATGGAAACCCCATTCATCACGAAGCACCTGCGTAAGCAAGGCATAGCTGCCACCAGCCCATTTCATACCGATACGGTTGAAAGAAGACATCATGCCTGTCGCCTTACCTTCTTTCACTGCAATTTCAAAAGGCAGCAAATAAATCTCTCTCATTGTCTGCTCATTAGCCCATACAAGAATTCCATTATATTCACGATCTGTTTCTTGGTCATTAATTGCAAGGTGTTTCACATAACAATAAACCCCCTTACTACTTGCTCCTCTAATCACAGCGGCAGCAAATTTTCCAGACAACAGACCATCCTCACTGTAGTATTCCCAGTTTCTACCTGCAAAAGGAGAACGATGAAGATTCACAGCCGGTGAGTACCATCCAGAATAAGGCAATCCATCACCTTTTTCATTACCCACAAGTCCTTCTTCTCCTACCATTTCACCCATTTGCTCTGCTAAATCAATATTCCAGGTAGAGCCCATTACACATTCCGCCTGATAAGCACAGGTCCCATATACTACTGATTCTGACAAAAAGCTGGTGAATCCGCTGGGCCCATCAGCATCTATCGTAAGTGGTTTGTCAACCACTCCATCAACACCCTTTACTTCATTGGTTCTAAAAGCACCAAAGCCAATCAGATTCTTCATTTCTTCAATCGATATTTCATCTAATAGTTTTTCCCAACGTGGGTCGTCAAATGACACCTCACCCACGAAATTTCCAAATTCATCGTCTAGCATATCTCTTAGGGACAGCCCATTATTTACCGGAATGACAGACGGTGCATCGCCTGTTACTTCCCATGGCTTTCCTTCATCGGATTCTCCGTATTTACGCTTGATTGACTCATCCAATGCTTCCTTTAATTCATCTGTTAGGGTCCTTTCATCGTCTTCTAAATAAGACGTTGGAACTGTCCCAGCAAAATCTTTACGAGATACATAAGATGCATAGGTGTTTGTTCCGAAAATACCCGCACTTACATCATCAAATGCATTTGAAACTTCGGATTCTTCACCATCCCCATTAGTTAAAGTAGAAATTTGTATATCCTTTTGTATATTATATACTGCATTTGCCCTTGCCATATGGGCATCGCTTCCGACAATGATATTATAATCTCCTGCTTCTAGTTCATAGCCACTAAAACCATTACCATTGGCATCTGCATAGTCATAAGACTTCATATCTTTTACATTCAAAGTAAGTGTCAGAGTCTCTTCTTCTCCTGGAGCCAAAAGCTTAGTTTTGCCAAACTCACCTAGAACAACATGGGCTTTTTCAATTGCCGGTCCTTCATAATTATATGGCGAGCTATAGTACAACTGAACAACATCTTTTCCTGAATAATCACCGATATTCTTAACTTTCACGGTGACTTCTAGTGTGTCATCAGCCGTAATACTACTTCCGTCTGCTACCGTAAAGGAAACATCCCAATCAAACATAGTATAGGAGAGACCGTATCCAAATGGATAAACCACGTTATCTTCATACCATGTGGACTGCGGATTATTTTTTGCTTCCTCATATCCGCGAGTTTCATAATAGCGATATCCCACATAAATGCCTTCTTCGTAGTTTACAAAAGCGTAATCCGTTTTTTCGCCATTATAAAGATAGCGATTACCAAATTCACTTCCATACACCCCTGTATTGTACCAAGTTGGGTCCATCGTAAAGTCCGTTGCCCAAGTATCAACTGTATGACCCGATGGACTAATCTGATTCCCTTCTGTATCCAACCCTGTCAAAATTTGTCCCAAAGCCATAACACCTGTTGACCCTGGAAATCCCATCCAGAGAATGGAATCGATTTCTTCATCTACCTTTAATTCTGATATTTCCATTGTAGTTCCCACATTTAGAACCACAATAACATTAGAAAAATTTTCTTTAACATGATTTAGAAGCTCTTTTTCATTTGTATCTAATTCCAAATAATGACTGTCCTCCGAAGAAGCTGTCGTCATGGCAGTGCCACCAAAACCATCTGTCATTGTTCTAGGTAGGTCAAATCCTTCTCCACCAATTCTGGAAATAATAACCACTGCCGCATCACTATAATCGTTATAACTATTCGTTATATCAGATGTATAGGAAGCTATCGGCGTTTCACCTGTTTCAAAACCAGAAAGTCTCTGCCCTGATGTCATTGCTGGATTTTCCGGTCTTCCGTTGCCAGATTTAGCGGAATTCTCATAAAAATTTTTAAGAGTTTCATTATATGATATGCCTGCTGCATCCAAACTCTGATATAACGTCTTTTGGGATTCTAAATCACTGTGACCTCCCGCCGAACCAGAACCAGAATAAACAATATTTACCGAGTTCTTCCCGAAGACACTGACCCTTACACTCTCTGTTGGGAGGGGCAGCACATTGTTTTCATTTTTGAGAAGAACAATTCCCTCCTTTGCTACTTCGACCACAAAATCATTTGCTGCGTTTAATACTTCTTCCTTACTAAAGTACTGTCTGTCATACCACTCCGCTCTGTTATCCTCTACAACATTAGCACGTTCGCCACCAAATAGAAGACTTAATGAATTGGTAACAATGGGTACTTTCAGTAAAACAGTGTTTAACACAACTACAATAATCAGTAAAATGGCCATCACAATAAACCAAACTCTTGTTTTTTTATGAGCCCAAACAAATTTCATAACGCTCTCCTTTTCTGTTGCACTATTTATTTCTCAGCCTTTCATATTTCTATTCAATGTTGCCCACTTCTTCTTCCATAGAAAGTGCTGCTTCCGCTGTAATCTTAAGGCAATCGATAGAAGGTGCACTTGGCATATTACTTCTATAATTATTATCACCTGCAACAAAAACAAGAGTATTCTCGCCTGCTTTCAAATTAATTTCACCAAGATTCTTTGTTTTGAAATTTTCCTGATTACTAGCATCCGAACCGTTATCTGTTTTAAACTCCTCATATTGAACTGCTTCGCCATTTACAGTAACTATGAAACTTGTCGGATCCCATGTGCAGTTTCCTAAAGTATTGGAACCAAGCACTGCTTTTAGCGTAGCTGTTGTATCTGCATCTGATGTGATAACAAAGGTAATCGGACTTTTTAAGCCAAGTTCCCCAGTATAAAATCCATTACTAGCTTCAGCATTTTCTTTTGCCAAACCAATGCCTGTCGGAGAACCAGAAACTCCAAGCCCCTCTAATCCTTCCAATACAGTATATTCTGCTTCAAAAACATATTCTGTTCCATCCGCCGCTTGTGTCTCTTTGGTACTCTCTTCAATAGTTTCACTTCCTGATTCTGTACCAGTGCTACCACCGCAAGCTGTCATTACCAACATTGTTGCTGTCATAAGCAAAGCCATCATTACTCTCTTTTTCATTATATCTCTCCTCCTTGATTTAGCGAAACAGATACAATTGTTTTTTAAATCGCAACTGTATCTGTTCCGTTTTATTTACTATTATTTAAAACTGTTATCCTTATTCAACTACTGTGAGCGGAAGCTCAATAGAAGCTGGTTCATAACCTGCTGCTTTGGCCATAAGCTTAATTGTATTAGCTCCTGCTGCAGATGGTGTTCCACTGATGATACCCGTTTCTGCATCAAAGGTCATTCCTGCTGGCACTCCTTCTACAGTATAAGTAATCTCAGAATATGCATAGTAGGTATTTAATGTAGCTGTATTAAGTGGCTCTGAAGTATATGCTTCACCAACCTTTGCTTCGGCCAACTCGATGGCAACTTCTTCATCATCAACCTCTACCGTATCTGTATATACAACCTTTGTACCCTTAGGAATTTGCATTGCATTACTGTTAGCAACCATATATAAAATTTGTTTAGATGCTTCTTGCATACAGTGAATTGTAATATTTTTAGCGTCCTCCTCCATCGCAAGGATTTCATCTACGTCTAGGTATATACCACCTTCAATACCATAAACCTTAGCATCTAACATCATATTAGATCCTGCTTTAATCAACTGATATGCGTTGCAAGAGTTGTATATTACGATATCTGTTACAACAGCACCTTCAAATCCCCACTCGTCACGGGTAATCTGATTCATAACACCATAATTTGCAGAACACCAGGTCTTACCAATTCTGGTAAATGATCCCATTGCAAAGGTAGCCTCACCTTTTTCTACTGCTTGCTGATATCCCTTTAAGTAAACTTCTCTGGCTGTTTGCTCTGTCATCCATGCAGACAACCCATCCATTCCTGTACCGGTCGATATAGGTCCAAAACGATAACTTCTAGCGCCACCGCCATCATTATGGAAAGCAAAATGTTTCAGTGTAACATAGCATCCTTTTGACTTTGCACCCAGTGATGCATTAGCCGCTAGACTTCCTGTTAGGAAAGGGTCCTCAGAATAGTACTCTGATACTCGGCTGTCAAAAGGCGAACGGTGAATGTTCATACCAGGTGCATACCATCCAGTATAACTGTATACGATTCCATCGGATGTTGTGCTATTTCCCCACAGTCCTTGCTCACCAATCACCTCACCCATCTGATAGAGAAGGTCATTATTAAAGGTAGCTGCAATCATCGGCTCTGAACCAAAGTAATTAAATCGGTCATTTGTATCAGTATAGTTACCAGTCCATCCCTTTGGACCGTCGGTATCACGCGAGTAAGGCTTACCAATATATGGTAATCCAACTGAATTGAAACCACCTATATTAATTAACTCGGCCATTTCTTCTAATGTCAGTTGTTCAACCAATTCTTGATACCTTGCATCATCTGCGTCGGCACCAATTAAATCAGCTAGCGTAGTAGAATATCTATCGGAAGTACGATTCGCCGCATCAGCTTCATAAGCAGGTGTACCGATTGTCGCCACATCATAATAAGCATTATATGTTTCTTCATTATAGTCCCATGTAGCATACTCTTCTTCAGAAATTTCTTTTTCAGCTACAAAACCATCTGGCATTGTCCCTGCAAAATCACTGCGAGATAGAGATTTATAACCTTCGCTTGCAAAGCCTTCTGTTACATCATCCAAAGCATTGGTAATTTCCGCACCAGTAACTGCTTCGTTACACAATTCCTTTTGTTCAACCGTGTAATTAAAATCAATATCATTTTCACTCATGCCGTAGTGAGCATTACCTGAAATTTTAATATTATAAGTACCTGCATCTAACACATAAGTCTTATCTGTTACGTCATCGTAAGAAGCCATATCAGAAACATCGATTGAAACCGTCACAACCTCGCTTGCACCTGGTTCAATAATGCCTGTCTTAGCATATCCGCCAAGAACAACATACGCTTTTTCAATTACTGTATCATTTTGTGTTTCTTCCACACCATAAGGTGCCGTATAGTATAACTGAACAACTTCCTTACCAGCCACATCACCAGTATTGGTTACTTCAACATCAAATGTCAATGTATCCACTTTAGTTACAGCAGAATCTGTTGCTGTAGCAGGTGTAACTTCCCATTTAAAGTCAGTATAAGAAAGGCCATAACCAAATGGATAATTCACATTCGCTTTCCACCATTCATCTTTTGTACCTGCTTTGTTCTCTTCATGGCTTCTAGTTTCATAATATCTGTAGCCTACATAAATACCTTCTTCATATCCTACAGACCATGTATTTACAAGCTCACCATTTACATTGTATTGGGTATAGCCAGTTTTTGTACCATTACCATCTTCACCTTGTGCGGTATCACTAGCAGTGGTATTGAAGATAGAGTACGATGGGTTCTTGGTAAAATCTACTGCCCAAGTATCAACCGTTCTACCCGAAGGATTTACACTACCTGCGATAATCTTTCCAAGCGCATCAAGTCCATTATCACCTGGTTCGCCAATATTCAAAATCGCATCAACTGCATCATTTTTTTGGATTTCTGCCATTTCAATAGCTGTACAACTATTAACTAGCACGATAACCTTATCAAAGTTTGCCGCCGCATAATCAATTAGGTTGTATTGTTCCGTATCAAGTTGCAGAGCATGAACTCTTCCATCTTGTGCAACCTCGCCTGTACCTCCCGAGATAACAACAAAGGCCGCATCACTGTATTCTGCTAATGATGTTTTCCATTCATCAGTTTCAGCCTCCTTCGCAAAATCACTAGCAACCAAAACATCTGAGGTTTTCAGCGGAACATTTCCTTCTTCATCGGCCTCTACCCCTTCTACTTCCTCTGATATCCACTGTGTGTAGTGGTCAAGGACGGTTTTGTTCAGAGTAAATCCTGCATCTTCCATACTTGATATTACATCAGCCTGTGCAATGGCTGCTCCAGCCGAAGCATCGTTAACATTTCTGCTATCGCCGGCATTCTGCTCAATTGCTGCATAGCCAAGCAACGTTACCTTAGCACCACTGTCAAGTGGTAGGACATTACCTTCATTCTTAAAAAGAATCATTCCTTCTTCAGAAATTGCTAAGTTCAAATCAAGTCCCGCCTGTAATGCTTCTGCCTTACTTGCATACGCAGACTCATACAAGACTGGTACCTCTGGTGACAATCCCTGTTCGGAAACTGGGGTTCCTTCTGTGCTTGCAGATTCTTCTGTGGATTCGGTGGTCTGAGTAGGCTGTCCCGTATTGCCACCGCAGGCTGTTAAGCCAAACACAAGCACACCAGATAACATCAGCGCCATCAATCTTTTCAATTTTTTCTTAATCATTTGTTCCTCCTTTTATTTCGTCTGTTATTAAAAACTTAGATAATTTAGAATATACCACAAATTTTCCTTCATTCTTTCATTTTACATGAACTGTCCTTTTTTTTCGTAAATTGTGTATGGATATATCTATATTCAACAAATTGGATGACTGGTTTTTGTACAGATTGCCTAATTATATTACATAGGTATCAATATCGCTAGTTTAAACCATTTATCCTCTACGTTAATCTGCACTGCACCACCATATTTTTTCACTGTATGTGTAATGCTTTTGATGCCATAACCATGATATTCACTTTTTTGAGTTTTCGTTGTTTTAATTACCCCCTCTGAACTTTTCAATTTTCCTTCAAAATAATTTTCAAAACGCATAATCAGAAAGTCCTTTTGAGAGAAAACGGCCAACTGAATCAGCCTTTTTTCCTTATCTGAAATTCTTTTTTCACACTCAATGGCATTGTCCAATGCATTTCCAAAAATCGTACAAATATCCATAATATCCATAAAATCTAAGAGCTTGCCATCTACCACACAATTCAGAGAGATACCATAATTTTCACAAATTACGCTTTTACCAGTTAGTACTGAATCTAATACCTTATTCCCGGTCTTGTTCTGCGCCTCATAACTATATATCTCTTCCTCCATGCGGTCCAAAAAATTCATCCGTTTTTCCGTATCCTCTTCTGCACGTAGCACAGTTATCTGATGTTTTAAGTCATGGTATTTAAAATTGATAAAATCAATGCTCTCCTTAGACATTTGGTATTGGAGGTACTGATTTTGAATCACATTCTGCATGACTGCCAACTCCTGTTTCATACGAAAATGATAGCACTGTAAATAATACGCATACATAACTGCTGTACCACCCAAATTTACAAGTGTCCGAACAATTGCCATTGCCTTCTGATAGGGTGTACTGAAAGGTGTTTCCATTGATATAAAGCTTAAGTTACTGACGGTAAATGCCGAAACTGCAATTAGCAATGCTGCCACAAGCTCCCCAAATCTCACATCCAAATTTTCCCCTGTCAACCTCTGGTGATGAAGTAACCAGCCATAGAAACCATAAAGTATCCCGTAAATGAAGACCATCACACCCAAGCTAAGTAACGACGAATTTTCGCTGTAAAAAAAAGATTTTAAAAGCCACCCAAAAGATGCTGCAAATTCCGCAAAAACAAAAGCATGAATTCCCATATAAACTGCATTTCTCCATGTCCCCCTGGAACCAAAATAAATAAAGCTTATCATTAATGCCGCCGCCAGCATCATACAGGGAATCCAAAAAACAATATTAACATTGGCTGTCACCGTCAAGAAAAAAATCTGAAAAACAAGCCCACCTAACGCAAAAGCACAAAATTTACTCCCTTTAAAACGTTTCTTCATATTCAATAGAAATACCATACATGCTGCCCATTCCGCAATTGCAGTGTATAACCTTGGAATATCCAACAAGTTATTATCCATCTTTATTTCACCTCTCCCCAATAGTTTGTCAATGCTTCCATAAAAGCATTTTTTCTAGGACGACTTAGCAGTAGTTTTTCCTCCCGAACAACAGCAAAACTATCCTGCACACTATCAACATGAGCCAAATTAATTAAGTATCCTTTATTTCCTCTAAAAAAATTAAATTCAGAAAGAATAGCTTCCGCATCCTTCATCGCCCCTGGAGACTCGATGTTTTTTCCTGCGGTATGATAAATCAAATTATGATTTTGGCTTTCCACATAATAAATATCCGCCACATCAATACGAGCAACTCCTCGCCGAAGTTTTATCACAATAGAATGTTGCTTCCTTTTTTCCAACCGTTTGATAGCACGATTCAACCTCTCTGAAAAAGCAAAATAGGAAATAGGCTTCACCACATAATCCAACGCATCCACCTCATAGCCGCGAATGGCATACTGCCGCAGATTAGTAATAAAAATAATTATTACCTCTGTATCAACTTTGCGTATTGCTTCCGCCGCAGTCATTCCATCCATAAACTGCATCTGTATATCCAGAAGGATAATATCAAACTGTGCTTTATAATTTTCCACAATTTCATCTCCATCTGTAAACATACTAATCTCAAACGTTTCCTGCCCCGTTTCCTCATACTGGCGCAAAAATTGTTTCAACTGTTTCGCATACATCAACTCATCTTCAACAATCGCAATTCTTAACATAAACATAATCCTCCCACAAAACAGAGTAACCAATACTCTTTTACTACTCAAATTTATTATATATCCTAATCCCATATCTTTCTACATCATTTTTTCTCCTGGATTCATTCTTTTGATTTTGGCTAAGCTAGGCGTATCTTGATGTACTTCGCAATGCACATTTTCTTGGAAAAACCACCCTCAAGGGTTTCTTTTATCATTAGTAATATGTTATTATAAGGCATAGATATACAGTGCCTTTCAAGCACTCACACAAACACAATAAAAGGGGGTTCATTTTGTCTGAATTTAATGTCAACAGCTCATTTCTTTACTTGTTAACGATAATTGTCATTATCTTTGTCCTTGCTCAGTCTGCTTTTTTCCTTATTAAAGCATGGCGACAAGCAAAGAAAATCGGGATTGATGTTTCCGTTTTGAAACGTACAATACTTTCGAGCTCAATATTTAGTATCGCACCATCGGTTTCAATATTGTTGGGTGTTATTACGCTAAGCAAGTTTATCGGTTTACCGCTTCCATGGTTACGCCTTAGCGTTGTTGGCGCTTTGACTTACGAATTGCCAGCGGCCAGTGCGGCGGCGGTCGCAACCAACTCAACCATCGCCACAACGATTACCGACCCCAGCGTTTTTGCAACCATCGCATGGGTTATGACGTTGGGAATTATCCTCAGTCTAATAATCCCTGCCATAGCCTTAAAGAAAATCCAAAGTGGAGTCCTAAAAGTCGGGGCTAAGGATAAGAAATGGGGCGAGATTTTCATGTCCGCATTATTCCTCGGTATGATTTCAGCATTTCTTGGATTGGTTTTTAAAGATGTTAACACGGGAATTGTCGGATGGATTCCAATATTTGTCTTGTTATGTTCAGCAATACTGATGATTATATTTGGAACATTAGTCAAAAAATACAAAGTCCAATGGTTGGAAAACTATGCACTACCTTTTAGCATGTTAGGTGCAATGGCTCTTTCCATTCCAATTACTAGCTGGATTGGAGGGTGATGAAGATGAAAAAAGAACGTACTTATATTGATTCCGTACATTTTTCTGGACGCATTTGGATGTTTTCTGCTTTGGCATTGCTCCTACTGGTTCCCGTATCAATTTGCAGTTACTATTCGGCTTGGCCAAAAAGCAGCGCCTTATTAGAAGGTCTACTTGCAGTAGTTCCTATTTTTTGGACAGTATCTATAATTGAAGTATTCACCTTTGTTCCAATGCTTGGTGCTGCTGGCTCCTACCTAGGTTTCGTAACTGGCAATCTAACCAACCTAAAAGTCCCTTGTGCCTTAAATGCAATGGGACTTGCCAAAGTAAAACCTGGTACTGACGAGGGCGAACTCATTTCCACAATTGCGATTGCCTCTAGTTCTATCGTTACGACTTTGATTATTGCTGCTGGCGTACTATTGCTTGCACAATTACAACCTATCTTAGAAGCTCCGTTACTTGCACCAGCTTTTAGCAATATCCTCCCCGCCCTATTTGGTGCCTTGGGTGTTGTACTAATTGCCAAGGATTGGAAAGTGGCAATCGCTCCAATCGTGTGTATGTCATTATTATTTATACTTATTCCTACACTATCTACAGCAGTAGGATTACTTGTGCCAGTAAGCGCCCTTATCGCTATTGGGGTAGCACGCATCTTATACAAAAAGAAGTTGTTGTAACTTGAAATTTTTAGAAAGAGGGGTTTTTTATGTTAGCATGGCTCATTCCACTTATTATTGTCTTGGGATTTATTACTCTGCTTTGTATCCGCGCAATCTTATTTAAGCCCAAATCATTTACTCGTCCCGAAGTACAAAATGTTAGTTTTGACGAGGAAATGGCTGTCAGTGCACTGCAACGTATGATTGAATGCAAGACTATATCTGATCGCGACAAAGAATTAGAAGACGATGCTGAATTTGATAAGTTTCAAAATCTGCTACCAACGCTTTTTCCGTTATTACATAAAGCTTGTACAATTGAACATATTAGCAAGCGTGGATTGCTCTATCATTTAAAAGGCAAATCAACCACAAATCCAACTGTCTATATGGCTCACTACGATGTCGTACCTGCCGACGAGGACGCATGGCAACATCCACCTTTTGAAGCATTGCGCGAAAATGGGGAGATTTGGGGTCGTGGCACTTTGGATACCAAGGGCACCCTTTGTGCCGCACTGGTAGCAATGGAAACGCTTTTAAAAGATGACTTCATTCCAGCCAATGACATCTACTTCGCTTTTGGCGGTGATGAAGAAATCCTCGGACTTGATGCTCCGACAATTGTTGATACCTTACACCAACGTAATATCCGCCCAGCCCTTGTATTAGATGAGGGTGGCGCCGTGATTGAAAATGTCTTTCCAGGGGTAACACAGCCTTGTGCTCTAATCGGAACTGGCGAAAAAGGAATGTTGAACTTGGAATTTTCCTTGAAAAGTTCGGGTGGTCATGCTTCCGCTCCTCCTCCACACACGGTCGTGGGCGTTTTGGCAAATGCCATTTCACGCATCGAAAACAAGCCTTTTCCAGCCCATATTTCACTTCCTGTTGCTGAAATGTTTGATACCTTAGGACGCCATTCTTCATTTGTCTATAAGTTGATATTTGCAAATCTTTGGTGTTTCAAAGGTGTCTTGAATGCCGTATGCAAAAAAGCCGGTGGTGGAATGAATGCCATGATGCGTACAACCTGTGCTTTTACTAAGATGAAAGGTGGTAGTGCTCTTAACGTGCTGCCTACTAGTGCTAGTGTAAGTGCCAACCTACGTCTGATGAATCCTGATACGATGGATTCCGCAAAACAATATTTGACTTCACTTATAGATGAAAGTATTGATGTGAAAACTATCGACGGCAGCAACCCCTCACCCTATTCGCCAAGCAACAGCCAAGAATACGCGCGGGTTCGCACAGCAATTGAACAAACTTGGACGAATGCCATCGTTTCACCATATCTAATGGTAGCATGTAGCGATTCACGCCATTTTACTAAGATAAGCGACAATGTTTTACGTTTTTCAGCAATGGAGTTATCAAGTGACGACCGCAAACGTATTCATGGTCATGATGAACGTATAAGGGAAACCCAATTTTTTGATGCCATACGCTTTTATATTAGGATGATAACTAAAAGTTAAATTCCCGAAGAGGAGAGAAAATCGTCCACAATGGTTGTTCTATAGGCGTTCCAAGCATAACTATGGTTATAGCAAGTACGATACAAGGCAACGCCTATAAAATTGTTTCGGACAGAGTTGTGTTTCACGATATTTAATTAAAGCTCGTATACTTTTTTTGATATTTTGCAAAGATGGCTTTTCGCAATCATATCATTGACAAGACCTCTCGAAGATGTTATTCTTCACAGACAGGTGCCAAACACACATGTGCGTGAATTCTAAGAATTCACTTAGAGACTTTGCTTATTGCAAAGTCTCTTTTCCTTTCAATAGTAAATCTGCACTCATGTTTCTTCTCGAAGGCAATCTCTTAAGAATTCTCTGATCTTGTCTTCTGGATTTCCTGCAATAGTCTTCAGTCTTAGCAATGGTATACCACTCTTTTTTAGAATTGAATCCTTCAGCTTATCTCTTTCTATATTTTCTGGAAGATTATGTTTGCCCCCATCCACCTCAATTACGGCCAACGGGGATTTTCCAAGTTCAAAATATACCACCAAGTCACAACTGGAACCATTATACATATAATCACGTTCACGATCTGTAAAAACGCCATCTTTAATTGCAACCAATTGAATCAATCGAACCTGTTTGTGTATTTTCAACCCTTTATATCCATCCTCTACCAAAATGTCTCGGAGAAGTACCGTTGCAATTTGTTCTGACTTGAAACGCGAATCATTAGGAGCCAAGCGTTTATTTAATTCTTCCAAAGATTTATCATACTCATCATACAAAAGATCAAATGCCGATATAACAGGACTTTCATGAATATCATCTTGCTCTCCATAATATTTCATATATCGAATAAGCGCCGCAATACAATGATTTCTTTTACTGAAAACCTCATTTCCTGTAATTAATGTGAATTTATTTTCTGCTCTCGAAACTGCTACATTCACCAAGGCTAAATCATCCACAAAATCCATATATTTCTGTGAACTCACTTTTTTATCTAGCACTGTTGAAAAAATAATTTCTTTGCATTCTCTGCCTTGAAACTTGTGAATGGTCGCTTTTGCAAATTCTTCTGGCATGTATATCTCCGCAAGACTAACCTGCTTATTAAAAGGGGCTATGAATCCCACATCATCCCTATTACCATCTTCAACGTCTGCCCATGACTCCAGTTCACGCAAATTAGAATGATTTCTAGTATGGTTCCCCTTTCCAGTTACAATTAATTTTAATGCCCTTTCCCCTTTGTCTTCTTTCATCGGCACAAGCTCATTGTCATAAAATTGCTTATTACAAAACTGTATGATTTTGGGATGACAGCGGTAATGCTCCTTCAACAACGACATTGGTACTTTTTCACCAAACACCTCAACAAAAGAGTCCAATAAACTGTACTTGGTGCAATCAAAATATTCCTCAGGGCAAACAAGAGAAGACTGTTGTGGTATATGCGGTAGTTGTTTTCTGTCTCCAACTACTACTACATTTTTCGCACACGCCAATCCCAAAATCCCTGGTATGATATCTTGCTGTGAAGCTTCATCTATAATCACATAATCCAAAATTGTCCCTTTGGCAATGGAATTCAAAATCGAATGGCTACTGCTTCCGATAATAGGATAACACTTCAAAAACCTTTCAAATTTTTTCTTATAATCTTTTAAGTCAAAATCCTGCCTATCCTTTGGCATATTGTCCTTCAAAAATATTTTCAAAAAAGCCATAGATTCCCTAGTTAAACTTTTCAATAATTGATCGTAGTCGCACTCCATTAGCAGCTTCTCATATTCTTTAGCTTTTTGACTTTTTTCTTTTTCCAGTTTTTCATAGTAAGTGCATTGAAGCGCATAAACAAATTTGCTTCGCTCATTCAAATCATCCAAAAATCCGCTTCTAATCATTCCAAATTGGAATAATAAATTAATTCTATCCCGTAAAGAAACTTTTTTCGATACCAAGTAATCGATATATGCCATTAATTTCGTAGCCTTTTGTGGGTCTAGTCTATATTTATTGATGCTTGTTTGTTCTTCGCCAAAAACTTTTAGACTCCATTCATTCAAAAACTTTTTTTCTATTTTAATTTCATCAATTTCCGCTTTAAGCATTGCTATATCATTTTTCGCATACAAATACTGCTTTAATTTATCCAGTATCTCATCTATATATTGTATTTCTACTGTACCAGCTGCTTCTTTAGCAGGTTTCTCTGGTAAACTTTCAAAAAATTCTCCTTTGTTCCTATTGCTTCCCAATTTAGCAACTATGTAATCCATGCCATTCTTCGCCAATTTTGTATAAACGTTTTCTACCGCCGCATTATTACTTGAAATAATGGCTACTGTTTTATTATCTATTAGAATATTGGAAATAATATTTAATATCGTCTGTGTTTTCCCTGTCCCCGGTGGCCCCTCAATGATACTAATTGGGGATGTGAAAGCATTCTCAACAGCTAAAAGTTGACTTTCATTAACTCCAAACGGGTAAATAAAGTGATTGGGCTTTTTTGTCCTTTCTAGTTTCTTACTGAGATACGCATGTATCGCAGTTCCTGAATATGGCGTTATCGCATCCATCTGTGAAACAACATTTTCCGCTATCTTTCTTTTATCACCATTGGCATTTTCTACTCTTTCCGCAGCTACTTTTTTGAAATACGAAAAAACATCCTTTTCTTTAATATCAGACGCTTTTTTAATTTCAATATTTTCCGATTTCATAACGTATAAAGTTTCATTTTGCGGATATTTGATTACTGTATATTTCCTTCCATATTCAATGGCCTCTTCTATACTCTGGACAATTCGTTTACCCTTTACAATTAGTAAATCTCCTTCTAATCTATTTGTAGGAATAATGTCACATCTGCAAATTTCTGCACTAAATTTTTTCCCAGATTGATAAGTAATTATTAAAAACAACCCTTTCTTCAAAGGGTTATACTTAATAGTCCAATTAATAATCTGCCCTTTTGTTTCTTTTCCGTCTATATATATTTCTGCCAATGTTATCGTTCTCCTCCTACGGAATATTCACTTCCGAATCCTTCTTCCTAACTGCCACCCTTACTAAATACAGAACACTGCATATAACGGAACCGACTTAATGTTATTTTCGAAACCAAAATTCTTAGCCGATATTCTAATCGAATACTTTGGTTTATATTTCCCCACAAACATAGCAAGACTTTTTGACTTTGTTCGTATCCCTGCCTTTACCTCTACTGCGAAAATATCCTCGCCTTTTTGCAATACAAAATCCAGTTCGGCTGTCCCTTCTGTTGTCCAATAGTATAAATTATATTTTTTAGTGGCAAACGCTTGAGCAACATAGTTTTCCGCTATTGCTCCTAAAAATGTATTATCAATTTTCCCCATGGACAAAACTGTTTGTTGCGAAATTCCACTTTGCATTGCCAGTAATCCAACATCTCCCATATACAACTTAAAATTAGCCAAATCTCTATAAATTGCAAGTGGCATCAAGCCTTGTTCAACCCGTTCACACTTAAGAACAATCCCCGCAAATTGCAACCAATCAAGTGCTGCACCAAAAATAGTTGCCGTCCCTCCACGCTTAGCTAATTTATACTGGAATTTTTTATTATCCTTAGCTAACTGAACTGGTATCGAATTATATGCAGCTCGAATTTTCACACTTTCTGCATTAGTCGCATATTTCGACATATCAGCAATATAGTCATTAATAATCTTACTTTGCACATCTGGCACAGTCACCAAACTTGCTGTCTCACTATATGTCAATATCGCTCTTGGCATGCCGCCTACTATTAAATAAATCCTAAATAATTCCATCGCTCTTTCATGTAACGCCAAGGGCAACGGTTCATTCATTTTAAAAGAATTCTTGATTTCATCACAAAGCATTTCCTCCTTAGTCGCCCACAAAAACTCCTCAAAATCCAAAGGAAAAAGCGTCATTGAATCTACATTCCCAACCGGAAATGAATATTGTTCCCGACTAATAGCAACCCCTAGCAAACTTCCCGCACAAACGATATGGTATTCTGGTCTTTTCTCATTAAAATACTTAAGCGAAGTAAGTGCTCTTTCACACGACTGAATTTCATCAAGAATAATCAACGTATCTTCGGGCAATATTCTTTCATTTATCTCGATTTCAAGAAAACGAATGATACGCTCTGGCTCAATGTTTTCATCAAAAAATGAGCTGACTGTCTGATTAGTTTCCAAATTCACATATGCAACATTTTCATAATACTTTTTCCCAAACTCACATATGGCATATGTCTTACCAACTTGCCTTGCTCCGTATATCAAAAGTGGCATACGATTACTCTTCTGATTTTTCCATTCAATAAGTTTATCCATTATTTTACGTTTCATCCACAAACACCTCCTATTGATAAGATAATTCTAACCATCTACTACTATTAAGTCAATAAAAATCAAAATATTTTGACTTTTTACGACTTAACGTTAAGTTTTGGGCATTTTGCTAAAATATCCATTGCCATCATTGCCAAAACCATTGCCATTTGGCAATGTAAATAATTTCTCAATAATTACAACTCCCCAACACAAAAAGTAAACACACACGCCATCGTAACGTGTGTGTTTACTTGATTCTATATCGCTAAACATAACAACCACCTTCTATTACTCAAACTCGGAAAGTTCATTGTTGTTCTTAAATGTATTTGTTTAAGTTTCCTGCAAAACACCCCTTTTTCCTTTATTTTACACATATTATTTTGTCTTACTGATTTTTTGTTGCCACTCCCACGCTACAAAGTCTAACTTTAAAGGCTCCACATATAGAAACCTTCGTGGTAGTTCACTTTTAAAAAAATCGGGAGCATACAACACCGAAGTGTTGGCTGCTCCCTACAAACGAGTCTAGACCCATTTCAATTGTGATACCATCGTACTATGTCGTAACAATATTGTCAACTACTTTCTTCAAGAAGCTATATGTGCTCGTTATGATGTTGTTTAAAGCATAGTAATCTTTGTTTTCTAGCAACCTCTCATCAAACAGCTGGCATAATTCTTCATAACTTCGTGTTTTTGTAGCAGAATCTGGTATTATTGATTTATATGTATATAGCAACGTCACAAAATCGTAGATAAACTTGTTACTTAATTTGTTCTGCCGCGATATTGATCCGATTGTCGAAATAGAGGTCACATATTGTTGAATTTCACCAATGGGTATAATCGAACCTTGACGAAGGTTATTGATTAGGCAACTGCTATGAGCTGAAGCATTTCTTATGTCACGAACGGAATTTAGTAATTTAGTATTCACAACAATAGCACTAAATCTCTTGTTGTAATAATCACAAAATTTTGCTAGGTCACTAAAAGAGAGTAATTCTAAAAACACCCAAAGGGGAAAATCCGGATAGTATTTTTCTATAATACCTTTACAATATTCACTTCCCCTATGCCCCATAAGCTTGCTCATTATATAAAAATGTTTCAAAACAAAATCATTTACAATAGAATACCCATCTTCGCCTGGGCGAGTCACAATATCAGAAAGCAAGAGAACTTTGATTGAATGTTCGATATCCAGACAAAGCTGGATAACTATATATCTAACTTTTGCATCTATTCTCGATAAGTCCTGCAAATATGCAAAGTCAAGATTTTTGTACTCACCCGCCCTTTTTCCCGTTGGTATTTTATCATAATTAGTTCTATATGATGCCAACTTCAAATAGTAGTTCCTGTGATCCAAAAAATCTTTAGCATCTACTTCGGATGTCTTCTCAAACTTTACTCCCTTGCTCTTCAGGTGTTCTATTAGCTGCGAAGGCGTTAACATCGGCTTGCTCATGTGGTCTCCTCCTACTTTTTATATTTAGAGTTTATCACAGTATTTGAACATTAACAATCAAAAGGTTTTTTATTGAAAAACGTACAAGAACTTTTTGCTATAATGCACCACAATTTTAATTCTCTATTTTTATTTATGTATAGAAAAACAAATGGGCATTTCAATGCTGCGGAAAGCCGACAATTAATTAGCAATATTAAATTGTACGAAGAAACACATCATGTCCTAAGAAGTACTCCACTAGCTTTCGACATTGAAATCAATTACAAAAATCTTATTACACAATGTAAGAATTTTCTCACTGAAACAGGCGGAAGTCCCATTCCACCCGATTTACTAAGGATTGACTTGTTAGAATATGAAACCATCTTCTTTTTATCACAAACTGTAAAAGTAGAATCATCTAACGAACAACTTTATCCCTGTCAAATGATTGGTGGTGGTTCTTATGCCAATGTTTATAAATATACTGACGGCTTTTATAATAAAAATCGGATAATTGGAAAATTTTAAAGTAATATAATATGTGAGGATATAACAATATTGCATATTATTGTTATATCCTCTTGCAATATATTGGCAATATGAATATAATTAAACCCTCCACTATAACACCAGACTTTTAAATATTGTTATTATAATCTAAACTAAAGGAGGTTCTGCTTATGAATACATACAAGACAACAGAAGTTGCCCGAATAATTGGAATCCACCCTAACACTGTGAGATTATACGAACAGTTACATTTAATTCCTAAAGCAACTCGTGCAATCAATGGGTATAGAATCTTTACGGACTTTCATATTGAACAATTTAGATTAGCTCGTACTGCATTAAAAGTTGAAATTTTACAGAATGGGCTTAGAAAAAAAGCTTTAAATATTATTAAATTTTCTGCAACAAAAGATTTTAAAAAGGCTCTTGCCTTAACTGAAAGCTATTTAACACAACTCAAACAAGAAAAAACAAATGCTGAAGAAGCCTTGAAAATCACAAAGCAACTCCTCTCTGGCACTTCTGATTCTTGCAAACTATCCCTAAAACGTAAGGAAGTATCTGATTATTTGAATATTACAATGGATACATTACGTAATTGGGAACTAAATGGATTGCTTCGAGTTAAACGAAAATCAAATGGTTACCGTGTTTATACAAGTGATGATATACAGCATTTAAAAATCATACGGACATTGAGATGTGCAAATTATTCTTTATCTTCCATTTTAAGAATGTTAAGTGCTTTATCGGCTAATCCTAATGTTGATATTAAAAACATTATAGGTTCTCCAAATGATAGCGAAGATATTATTACTGCTTGCGATAAGCTACTTATCTCACTTGATGACGCTAGTAAAAATGCTAGGCTACTAAAATCAACCCTTGAATATATGCAAGAAAAATTTTAACCCTCCACTTTAACACCAGAGTTTTTTCTGGTGTTATTCTTTTTATACAATACGGAGGTGAAAAATGAATGAAACAATCAAAGTAAAGAATCTCAAAAAATCATACGGAAATACACTCGTAGTAAATGATTTGAATATTTCTGTAAAAAAAGGCGAAGTCTACGGGCTGCTTGGTGCAAATGGTGCCGGTAAAAGTACAACTATTGAATGTATTCTTGGCACACGCAAATCCGATAATGGTACTATTTCTATCTTAGGTATGAATCCTATTTGTGACCGCAAAAAACTTTTTGAAAATGTAAGTGTCCAATTTCAAGAAGCTACCTATCAGGACAAAATTCTTGTTTATGAATTATGTGAAGAAACCAGTTGTCTATA
>JGI994J12354_10001379_pt1 | contig 24579 bp, 23 predicted proteins | sample IntmicLarv3ML3BL_FD_12354 | JGI IMG/M metagenome (IMG submission 12354)
GATACCAAGCTACCCCACGGGCCCAACTGAGGGATGATTTCCCTCCTGATATTAAATCTATCGGAATTATGATATCATATTTCTCAGAACATATTGCAATATTCCTCCATTGGCAATGTATTCTGTTTCTATCGGAACGTCGACTCTCGACAATGTATCGAACTCCAATTTTTTTCCGTCCCTGTATGCGGTGACCCTTATTATCGCACCTGGCTCTATGTCTTCCGATTCGATGTCGAATGTCTCCGATCCGTTGAGGTTCAATGATTCCGCGTTCTGTCCGTCAAGATACTGTAATGGGATTATCCCCATTCCGATAAGGTTTGACCTGTGTATCCTTTCAAAGGACTCTGCGATAACGGCTTTGACTCCCAGTAGATTCGGTCCCTTGGCGGCCCAATCCCTCGAACTGCCTGTTCCGTATTCTTTTCCAGCGAGGATTATCAAAGGCGTCATATCCTCATCGTACATTCTCGAGACCTCGTATATCGTATCGTCTTTATTCTCTGGGAAATATTTGGAAGAACTGCCTTCTTTGCCGGGAGTGATCTGATTCTTGAGTCTCACATTGGCGAAGGTCCCTCTGACCATCACTTCATGGTTGGCCCTTCTGGAACCATACGAATTGAAGTCTGCCTCCTTCACGTCTAATGACATCAGGTATTTTCCCGCATCCGAACCTGGAACGAACGATCCCGCCGGAGAGATGTGATCGGTTGTTATCGAATCTCCGAGTTTGGCAAGACATCTTACCCTGCGTATATTTTTGATCTCTGGCTCTTCGTAAAGTTCATCGAAGAACGGAGGATTTCTTATGTATGTCGAATTCTCGTCCCACTTGAACAACGGGGAATCACTGCATTCGATGTCGTTCCATCTCTTCGACCCTTTGAAAATGTCCTTGTACTGGGATGAAAATGTATCCGGTGTAACGTATCTCTCCGTTATCGCTGCTATCTCCTCATCCGTCGGCCAAATGTCCCTGAGGTAAACATCTTTCCCGTTCACGGTAGCGAGTGGTTCATTCTCCATGTCGATATCCACGCGCCCGGCTATCGCAAATGCGACCACCAAGGGAGGCGATGCTAAATAATTCGCTTTGACCAATGCGTGTATACGGCCTTCGAAATTCCTGTTGCTCGAAGCTATCGCGGCAACAGCGAGATCATTCGCTTTGATCGCATTGCTCACTTCTTTCGAAAGCGGGCCGCTGTTGCCTATACATGTCATACATCCGTATCCGCAACATTGGAATCCCATTTGGTCCAGATATTTTTGAAGACCCGATCCGACCAGATACTCGGTGACCACTTTCGATCCGGGTGCTAAAGAGGTCTTCACATATTTCTTTGAACTGAGGCCCAATTCCGCTGCCTTCTTTGCAACCAGTCCCGCGGCGATCATCACCGACGGGTTTGCCGTGTTCGTACACGATGTGATGGATGCAATGACGAGAGACCCGTCGCCAAGCATATCTCCGACGGATGCTTTCTTTTTCTCCACACCCAACGCTTTCAATGTGACGGAGAATTCCTCCTTCATGTCGGAAAGAAGTATCCTGTCTTGCGGCCTTTTGTGTCCCGCCAAACAGGGTTTGACCGTGGAAAGATCCAATTCAAGCGTGTCCGTGTATTCCGGTTCCCCCGTATACCACATGGTCTGTTCTTTGGCGTATTTTTCAACTGCATCGATGTGTTTGGGTTCCCTTCCTGTCAATCTAAGATATTCGATCGTCTTCTCATCAATGGGACAGAATCCCACCGTTGCTCCGTATTCTGGACACATGTTGGCTATCGTTGACCTATCGGCCAAAGACAGATTCTGATATCCTGAACCGTAGAACTCCACGAACTTCCCCACGACTTTCTTTTCCCTCAACAATTGCACAACGGTAAGAACGAGATCCGTCGCGTTGACACCCGGCCTCAGCTTGTTGGTAAGTTTGAATCCCACAACTTCCGGGATCCCCATATAGCTGGGTTGGCCGACCATTACGGCCTCCGCTTCGATACCTCCGACTCCCCATCCAAGAACACCCAATCCGTTTATCTGCGTCGTGTGGGAATCGGTACCGAAACAGGAATCTGGATATGCGATCAGTTTTCCGTTTTTTTCCTTAACATGTATGAGGGGAGAAAGATATTCCAAATTCACTTGATGGCAAATACCGTTTCCGGGAGGTACCACTCTGAAGTTGCCGAAAGCCTTCTGTGCCCATTTGAACAACGCATATCTTTCCTTATTCCTTTCGAACTCCAACTCCTCGTTCAATTCCTGAGCGTTCAAACAACCGGAATGATCGGTTTGAATGGAGTGATCTATCACCAGGTCCACTGGAACCATCGGGTCTATTGAGCTCGGGTCCTTCCCCATTGCGGATACCGCTTCCCTCATGGAGGCCAGGTCGGTGACCGCTGCTCCGCCGGTAAGATCTTGCAAAAGCACTCTCGCGGGTATCCACGGTATCTCGTGATCGACTTTTTCTCTGGGGTCCCACGAAGCTATCGCCAAAAGGTCTTCGTCGGTGATCGTTTCTTCATCCCTGTTCCTGAGCATCGATTCAACGATGACCTTTATCGAGTACGGCATCTTTGCCAGATCTTTTATTACTCCCTTCTTTTCCAACTCCCTCAGACTGTAAAGGATCACTTCGCCTTCTTCCGTCTTGAGCGTCTTGGTACAATTGCCGATCTCAATCATCGTTAACCCCTATAGTTCACGCTAAAACATAACTCAATATATCAATATTGAGTAGTGATCCGTCCATTATTCAAAAGAGGTCATTCCCATTCCGAGAACAATTTGGTTATTCCTTTCTTCGCAACAGACCAACACGGGACCCCACCTATCAAGACTGCGACACGCATGGCCTCCAAGATCTCCTCTTTCGTCGCACCGTAGTTCTTTGCAACCTGCGCCTGAGGGTACACACAATCCTCGCACATTCTGACGGTCACGCAGGCAAGCCCGATGAGTCTCTTTGTTTTCTTGTCAAGAGCACCGTCGTCCACCATCACCTTATCCATCTGATGCAACAACTCCATGAATTCCGGATCCAGTTTCTTTATGCTTTGCAGGGTTTCCGGTGCGAACCCTCCCATTTTCATACACATCTCACCAAACTCTTTGTCGGGATTACAGGGACACATACTATTACATCCCAGTGCGAGCTATATAACCATGTTCGTTTCGATCGCACATCGTCGAATCAACCTCTCTGATGTTATAAATCAAGACAGCGATACCTCATCATGCACTCTCTGATATCCGAGGAACTGGAGATCCAACTCGGTCGTCTGCAACACGATATCCTTGACCAAGGAATACCCGTTCTCGTATTGTTCGAAGGGAGCAGCGGAAGGGTCATCGGACGAACCATCAACGAACTCATAAGATGCCTGGAACCGAGAGGCGTAATGTATCATCATTTCGATCCGAAGGATGTCCACGGTCATCGTTCCATTTTCAACTATCTGAAGAGAACCCCCGGAAAGGGGCAGATCGCACTGTACGACAGATCGTGGTATTCGGCAATCATCGACCGGTACGGCGATACCCAAAAGGACCGTGAATTGGATCGAATGCTTGAGATATCCAATGATTTTGAAAGATATCTCACCGATAACGGAGTGCTGATCATCAAGATACTCCTGAAAGCCACTGCATCCGCCGTTAAAGAATACGGTTCTCAGTACGGACCGGATGACCGTAAAGATTCGTTTCTTTCAATGGATCACATCGACCCCGTGAAATACCGCGAGGTCATGTTCGACCGCGTCTACAACAAGACGGACACTGTCGAATGTCCGTGGAATATCATTCAGGTAAGAGATCTGAACGCTACCGTTGAAGATGCCGCGGAAAGGATCAAAGAACGCATCATCCAAGGTCTGAACTCTTCTCCTTCATCGGAACTTCGAGCCATGAACAAAAACCGCCCCAACCCGCGGACCGAGGGTTCGCGAGGTAGTTCTCGTAAGGATATCTCCAAACTCTCGGACGAACTGGCACGTCTTCAGTTGAAACTTTCCGAGAGCGATCGCTCTCTTGTAATCTGTTTCGAAGGCTGGGATGCTGCGGGAAAGGGGTCGTCTATCAAACACCTCTGTCATGCCCTGAACCCGCGAGGTTATCGAGTGGCACAGACAAAAGCCCCCACGGAGGCTGAGAAAGACCACACTTACCTTTGGAGATTCTGCGGCCCGCTTCCCAAAAGGGGACATATCACGATATTCGACAGAACATGGTACGGCAGAATGATGGTCGAACCTGTGGAAGGATTCTGTACGCAAGAGGAATATTCTCGCGCGCCGGAAGAGATCAATTCTTTCGAGAGGATGATGGTGGACAACAAGATCATACTGATAAAATTCTGGATGGACATAACCTCCGAAGAACAATTGAGGAGATTCGAGAAAAGGGCAAACGATCCGTTGAAACAGTGGAAACTTACACCTGATGATTGGCGCAACCGTTCCAAATGGCAAGAATACGATGATCACATAGATACGATGATGGAGACCACGAACACCGAATATGCTCCCTGGACGGTCGTCGAATCCAATGACAAGAAATATGCCAGGGCAAAGATACTCGACACAGTAATAAAGAAACTGGAAAAGGAAATAAAGAATTGATCGGCATTTCATACGTTGATTGACGTAAAGTAAATACGACAATCTTAAATAATGTAATTCATTGTTCAAGTTATGGCAGACGAGTTCAGGGAAAAAATAGCGGGAGAGATCACGCTCTCCGGCGATCCGGGCAAGGCTATTCGAAAATGGAGGGAGGAATTCAAACTATCCCAACACCAACTCGCCGATGCTATGGGCATCTCACACTCGGTCATCAGCGACTATGAATCCGGAAGAAGGAAGTCTCCCGGCGTCACTGTCGTGAAGAAAATGGTGGATGCTTTCATCAAATTGGATACGGCAAACGGATCCCCGGTGAGTTCCAAATATCTACCCAACACAAAGGTCGAATGCATCATTGCAATGGATGAGTTCTCCGAAGGGATAGACAGGCACAAGTTCATTGAAGCAATCGGCGGAAAGAACCTCAATACAGACAGGATGCCGCTCAAACGCATCTACGGATACACCATAGTGGATTCCGTGAAGGCCATTCTCAGCCTGGGTTCGGAAGATTATCTGAAGATATACGGGTGGGGAATAGAAAGGGCACTGATTTTTACGAACGTACATTACGGACGTTCACCGATGGTCGCGATACGCGCACATCCGCTCACACCCGCAATGGTGGTGTACCAACAACCCGATCAGATAGATCCTTTGGCGATAAAACTCGCCAAATTGGAAGGAATACCCCTGGTCACCACGGAGTTGGAAATCGAAAGTATAGTGAAAAAAATGGAAGAGTTGAAAGAAGGGATATAATGGACGTAGGAATCGTAAGTTACGGCGCATACATTCCCCGCTTCAGGATAAAACCTGAAGAGATCGGAAGGATCTGGGGAGTAGACGGCAAAGGAATGGGAAAAGGCCTGATGGTCTATCAGAAATCGGTCCCAGGTGTGGACGAGGATGTTGTAACGATATCCACAGAAGCTGCAAGGAATATGATGGCGAGGGTCCCCGACGTGAACCCCAAAGATATCGGAGCTGTCTATGTCGGATCCGAATCTCACCCATATGCGGTGAAACCGACCGCGACCATTGTCGCCGAGGCCATCGATGCCACGCCTGCTATGACCGCTGCGGATATGGAATTCGCGTGTAAAGCGGGAACTGCGGGAATACAGGTATGTATGGGTCTCGTAGGATCGGGGATGATGAAGTACGGTGTCGCCATCGGCGCCGATACATCTCAGGGAGCCCCGGGAGATGCTTTGGAATATTCCGCATCTGCCGGAGGAGCCGCATACCTCATCGGTAAAGATAAGGTAATAGCGAAGATCAACAAAACAATGAGCTTCACGACCGACACCCCCGATTTCTGGAGAAGAGAGGGACAACCGTACCCCCTTCACGGAGGAAGGTTCACCGGGGATCCGGCATACTTCAAACATATAACATCAGCGGCAAAGATGCTCCTCAACGAGATGGGAACCAAACCGGAAGATTACCAATACGCTGTATTCCACCAGCCCAACGGAAAATTCCCTACAAGAGTGGCCGGTATGCTGGGATTCGCACCCGAACAGATCGAAACGGGATTGCTTACCCCCAACATCGGTAACACGTACAGCGGAGCCGTCCCTCTGGGATTGGCTGCCATCCTTGACAAAGCGAAACCGGGAGACAGGATATTCGTAACATCCTACGGATCCGGCGCGGGAAGCGATTCGTTCGACATCACGGTAACGGACGAGATAAAGAACTTCAAGAGAGACAACGCCCCGACGATCGAGAAGGTCATGGAAAACCCGATCTATATCGACTACGGACTGTACACCAAACACAAGAACATGATCATAATGCCGGGAGAGTGAAGAAATGAGAGATGTAGCAATCATAGGTGTCGGAGCGACCAAATTCGGAGAACTCTGGGACAGGTCGTTCAGAAGTATCGGCATAGAGGCAGGAATGAAAGCGATAGAAGACGCACACCTGTCCGGAAGCGAGATAGACGGACTGTTCATAGGGAACATGTCCGCAGGCCGTTTCATCAACCAACAGCATATCGATGCCCTTATCGCGGACTATTCGGGAATGGCCACTTACCATATCCCCGCAACAAGGGTGGAAGCGGGAGGAGCATCGGGAGGAGTTGCCTTCAGACAAGCGGTCATGGCCGTGGCCTCCGGGATGCATAACACCGTCCTCGTGGGAGGAGCGGAAAAGATGACGGATCTTGACGATGCTTCGATCAACTCCGTAATGGATGCCACAGCGGACTCTGAATGGGAAGCAAGCATGGGCCTTACTCTCACATCCCTATACGCAATGATCGCAAGAAGGGTCATGCATGAAGGAATAGCGACACGTGAGGAGATCGCATCGGTCGCCGTGAACAGTCACTTCCACGGTGCATTGAACCCCGGCGCACAGTTCAAGAAGGCCGTTCCTTTGGAGACCGTTCTCAAATCGGGACCCGTTGCGGAACCTTTGGGAATGTTCGACTGCGCCCCCATCACCGACGGAGCGGCGGCGGTCGTCCTTTGTCCCCTTGAGGAAGCGAAGAAACACACCGACAACTACGTGAAGGTTTCCGCCGTTGCCCAAGGAAGCGACACTCTGGCTCTTTTCCAGAGACCCGACATAACAACATTCGGAGCGACCGCTTCGGCCGCGAAACATGCTTACGAGATCGCAGGCATCACCGCCAAAGACATCTCCGTCGCCGAGATACACGACGACTACAGCATAGCAGGCATACTGGCGCTTCAGGACCTCGGCTTCTATAAGAAAGGAGAGGCGGGAAAAGCATTCCTCAGCGGAGCTACACAGGTCGGATCAGGAAAGGTTGCGATCAACACATCCGGCGGATTGAAAGCAAGAGGATACCCCATCGGAGCATCCGGTGTTGCACAGATCGTCGAGATCACGGAACAACTCAGAGGAACCGCGGATAAAAGACAGGTTGCCAATGCAAAATACGGATTGGCACAAAGCGTCGGCGGCACGGGTTCGTCTGTCACAGTCAGCATAATGGAGGCGGTTTGATGGCATCGGTAGCGAAAGAATGGAGAGAGATACCCGGCAGATACAATCTGGAAGGATCCAAATGCTGCAACTGCGGCAAGGTCTATTTCCCCAAGCGCGATTTCTGCCCGAAATGCCGCAGGGAGAGCATCGGTAAGATTGAGAACGTGAAGATCGCCAGAGAGGGAGAGATATTCTCATTCTCGGTGATCCATGAGGCTCCGGATCGTAACAGCGCCCTGAAACCTTACGCCGTGGCATTCGTCAAAACGAAAGACGATGTGCTGATAGCCGGACAGGTCGCGGATGTGGAATTGGATAAGCTGGAGATCGGACTCCCCGTACGTGCTGTATTGAGAAAACTCGATGCCGACGGTTCCTCGGGTGTCATCCACTACGGTTTCAAATTCGTACCCAAATACTAAACCTATTACAACTTCACAGGCCGTTCGACGGCCTGTGAATCATTTTTTCACTGTTTCATCAGATCAAGAATAGCCACGTGTTCCAACACCGCGTCCTCGACGGATACTCCCTCGAACAATTCTGCTCCGAGATTCTTGGCCTTTTCCTCTGATGCGCTCAACAGATCATCGCGCCTTTCCATTCCGATCTTATCGATCGAAATATCATTGACATCGAAGATCACGGCCACCATTTCTTTTCTGCCTTCTTTCAGCCTCATTTTTTCGATAGCCTTCGAGATCTGCCTCTCGCCGGCGGCATAAAGTATCGTTTCCGTGAGAATGTTCTTCGATCTGTTCGTTCCGTTCCCGAAAGCTCTTTCGGCATGCATAACGGCGGAGATCAGATGGTCCTTTCCGCAAACCATTTCGGGATCCAAAAGAATGACATCGCCGCCGAGACCTATGAAGTGATTCAGGATGCTGTCAAAATCCGTACTTCCCGACATTCCGATGATCTCAAAGTTCCTCATATGCTTAAACCCCGCATTTTTCTCCAAGCTGCGTACCATGCATTAACAAACTTTATCAAATAAATTGTTGTACGGAACAACGGGATAGCATTACAATGACCGGCGAATGGATCAAAATTGCGGCACCTGCGACCACTTCGAACATAGGTCCTGGTTTCGACACCTTCGGACTTGCCCTGAAAGAACCCTGCGATATAATCGAGGGAAGAAAGATTCCTCAGGGGATCGTGATCAGTGAGATCACAGGTCCGGGGTCGAAAACGATCTCCTGCGACCCTTCGGTCAACTCCGTCGGTATTGCCGCGGGAGAGGTCCTAAAAAGATGTGAAGCGGATTTCGGTATAGAGATCAGGGTCAAGAAAGGCATCAGACCCTGCAGCGGCATAGGATCTTCCGGCGCATCGGCAGCCGGAGGTGCATATTTGGCTCATATTTTGTGCGGAGAAAAACTCTCTACTTCGGAATTGATCCTTTGTGCCGCCCATGCGGAGGATGTCACTTCCGGAGGATTCCATGCGGATAATGTCGCCCCTTGCATCCTTGGCGGCTTCACGATAATCAGGTCATACGAACCTTTCGAGGTCATAAAGATCACTCCTCCCAAAGACTTGGGAGTGGTCGTGGCCCTTCCGGACATAATGGTGCCGACAATAGAATCCAGAAAGGTATTGCCGAAGGAGGTTTCCGTGAAAGACCTCGTTTTCCATGTGGGGAATGCTTCCACTCTCGTTTACGGGATGGTCACCGGGGATCTGAAACTCATAGGGCGATCCGTGAAGGATGCTGTCTTCGAACCTGCCAGGACGCATCTCGTCCCGTTGCTGAAAGATGCGGAAGCGGTAGCGATGTCGCATGGCGCTTTAATATCGTTCTTGGGCGGATCCGGTCCGTGTGTCATGTCGTTCTACGACAAGAACACGCATGACGGCAACATAATCGCAAAGAGCATCAAAGACCTTTACAGTAGCAACGGTATCGACTGCGATACCTGGATAACGGAATGCGGAGAGGGTTGCAGGAGGATTTGAAATGGCATATCATAAGGTCAAATGTTGGGATTGCGGTGCGGATGTAGAGGATCCGTATGTAAACACATGTCCGAAATGTAACGGACTTCTCACGGTAAAAATGGATCTTGAACCCGTAAAGGAGATGAAGCCGGAAGACCTTCGCTCCGTACCCATCGGAGTATGGAGATATGCTCCTTTCATGCCCATCGAAATACCCAACATCGTTTCCATACAGGAAGGGGGGACCCCCCTGTACGACACGAAAGCATTGGGCAAAGAACTCGGCGTTCCGGACCTACACGTCAAATTCGAAGGTCTTAACCCCACGGGATCATTCAAAGACAGGGGAATGACCGTCGGTGTATCCCATGCGAAAGAATTGGGTGCGAAGGTCGTCGGATGCGCATCCACGGGCAACACCTCCGCATCCCTTGCAGCGTATGCCGCAAAAGCGGGAATAAAATGTGCCGTGTTCCTCCCTTCGGGAAAGGTTGCGGCAGGCAAACTCGCTCAGGCATTGTTCTTCGGCGCAAAAGTACTCTCGATCGATGGTAACTTCGACGATGCCTTGGACCTTGCCAGAAAGATGGCGGAAGAGAGGAAACTGTATCTGTTGAATTCCATCAATCCTTACCGCCCGGAAGGACAGAAATCCGTCCTTTTCGAGATAATGGATCAATTGAAATACAACGTTCCCGACAGGATAATACTCCCGGTCGGCAACGCCGCCAATATCTGGGCGGTATACAAAGCCGTACAGGAGCTGAAAGAGGTCGGATGGATAAACAAGATCCCCATGCTTACCGGGATTCAGGCGGAGGGTTCCGCACCTGTGACGAGAGCATTCGATGCGAAAAAGAAAGATTTTGTTCCGGAGGAAAACCCGGAGACCATCGCCACCGCGATACGTATCGGCAATCCCGTGAGCGGAAGAAAGGCCCTTCACGCGATATACGATACTGGAGGATACTCGGTCACCGTTACTGACGACGAGATCATATCCGCACAGCAGCTTCTGGGAAGAAAGGAAGGCGTCTGCGTGGAACCGGCATCCGCAGCATCCATCGCGGGACTGAAGAAACTCAAAGCCATGGGCATCATTGACAGGGATGAGAAAGTGGTCTGTATCTGTACCGGCAACGGTTTGAAGGATCCGGATACGATAATCAAGAATTCTCCGCCGCCGATAAGCTGCAAGAATTCCGTAAAAGCAGTGGAAGAGATACTCTCGAAGTGATCAGAAATCCGACATGCGAGATTGTTTCTGAGGATCGGCGGGACCTTTTCCTCCGTACTCTTCAGCCATCTTCTCCATGGCATACTCGTCCTCTTCGCTGAACGGAGCATCTCTCGGCATTTCTGTCGAACTCCCCACCTGATCCTTCAGACTCTTTGCGAGGACCGAACCTATCCTTTGAAGTTTGGACAACGTTTCTAGATCGGCAGTGATGACATCGCTTTTGTTCTTGATCCCGTTATCGAACAAAATTCTGGCTCTGGCTCTTCCGACACCTCTGAACGATACTAGACTCAGCAACTCCTCTTTCACCCCGTATCTGACGCGTGTGAGCAAAGGTCGGATCATCTTGGCCGCTTCCGGCCTGAATATGTATGCGATCTCATTCATTGAGTAAAGAAGCCAATCCACCATGTCGACCCTGGATCTTATGTCTCCCGGCCCTATTCCCATGGACAGGGTTATTTCTTCCTCGCTGACCTCGTTGATCCAATCATCGAGAAGAACGGCGACCTTGAGATCGCTGAGGAAACGCTCGAACATGAAATCGTCCTCTTCATCGGCATCTATCAAAAAATCATCTTCGTATTCGATGCTTATACTGTTCAATCTCTCGGTATCCGCTTTTTTGGGATAGAGTCCCATTACATCAGGGGTTGATGCTGCCGCATGCAATATTACGAGAGCTTCGCTGGTATCTTTCATTTTTCTTACGGCATCCCTCAGCATCACTGCGGATTTCGGATCTATGTACAAATCTGATATCCTTTTTCCGAAGGGAAGGATCCTCAGAATCTCTCCCTCTCTCTTGACCATTTCTTCCCTGACCAAAAAATCGGAGACGCTCTCCACAACGCTTTCGATACCGTAGAGTTGGGACGTGCTTCCAAAGAAGGTATCGCGCATGAATCCCACTATCGCTTCCTCCGAATCCGCATCTCCCGTTGCGATCAGTCCCAGAATGTGGCTCCTCAGGATCGTTTCGTTACCCAGTTTCGATGTCAGTCTTTCTGTGTCATGCATTACATAATCTTCCATCAAATGTTCGTAATCAGCATAACTTTTCGCTACCAGGACCGCCTCACCGTACGGATCGTACCCCGGTCTTCCCGCGCGACCGCACATCTGCTTGACCTCCATTACCGAAATGGGAACATTTCCCGCATTGGCCTCGAATCTGTGCGTATCCCTGACTATTACCCTTCTTGCGGGAAGATTTATTCCCGCGGCCAGTGTGGGTGTTGCGACTATGCATTTTATCGATCCGTTCTTGAAGTTGTCCTCGACATATCTTCTTTGTTTGTACGTCAGTCCCGCATTGTGAAAGGCCATGCCGCATTGAACGCATGTTGCCAACTTCTTCCCTACTGCGGTGGCCTCGATGTCCCCTTCCAGTATATCCATGTCCTTCTGTGGGAGTTCTCTCCCTGCAAGAGTTTTCATCTTGCTGGAATATTTGACCGCAAGTGATTCCGTGGACCTTCTTGTGTTGACGAACACCAATGACTGTCCCCCTTCTTTCACTATCTGTTCTATCAGTCCCCATATTTGTTCCTTGACATCCGGCACATCTTTTGAGGACATATCATCGAAACTTATCTCTCCGTTGTAATACACCCCTTCTTTGAGAGGTATCGGGCGCCAATCGCTCGTTACAAGTTCCGCATCCAGCCAATCTGCGAGATCCTCCGCATTAGAGATCGTTGCGGAAAGCGCGATCATCTGCATGTTCCTGTTCCGCTTCATCAGTTTGGTCAGGACCACTTCCAGCGTCGGACCTCTTCCGGGGTCGTGGATCAGATGTATCTCGTCTGCTATGACCAGCCTGACGTCATCCATCCACCTGCTTCCGTGTCGTATCATCGAATCAGCTTTTTCGGACGTCGCTACGATTATGTCCGCATCGGCAAGTTTACTGTCGTCGGAATCGAGATCCCCGGAGCTCATCACCACCTTTATCCCCAGGTGAGAGAATTTATCCAGATCGTCTTTTTTTTCAGATGCGAGAGCTTTCAACGGCACGATATACAATACCCTTCCGCCTTCTTTCAGAATGATGTTGATGGCGGGAATGAATCCTATCAGCGACTTGCCGCTTGCGGTCGGTATCGCAGCGACCAGATTGTTTCCTTTCAACGCCGTAGGTATCGCCTCAGCCTGCGGAGGATGTAATTCCAAGAACCCGTTTTTCATCAGCGCATCCGCTAATTTCGGATCGATGTCGAGTTCGGATATCTTCATGGCATTTCTCCAATGACCTTGATTTATTTATTGTTAAGCGCAGACCGGCCGAAGATTGTGCATGGACTTTAAATACGCGGGGGACATGAACAGTAGCGAGCACCTCATGAAGAAAAGATTGAGCATTATAGCGGTTGTACTTACTGTTGCATTTCTCTTCCTTTCCATACCTTTGTCTGGAAACGCAGATGGAACTTCCATGTACAGGGATTTGCAGTTGAACGAGAATGAAAAAGCGATCTATGATGCCATACTTGCAGCCGATCTTGACGAAAGAGAGCTGGAAATTGAGATGCAATACCGGATATACGTCAACGCAAGCGACGAATCGGGATTCATACATTCATATGTTTCTGATATGTGGAACAAAGTATACTATGCACTTCTGCTCGAACAACCTCTGGCATATTGGCACTGGGGAAAAAGCGGGATCAATGTCACTGCAGTGACGGAACCTTCTGGAAGTATGGTTGCACTGACCCATGTGCATGCATCCGTAGATCTGGACAAAGCCTATGATGATGACCTTTCCACAACAGATGTCAATGAGCTTCAGGAAAAAATGAACGCATTGCTCAAGGTCATTGATGATTTTTCGACCGATCGCACAAGTAAGAGGGATATCGTAGAAGACATCAACAATTACCTGGTAAACTTGGTGACATACGATCCCAAGGTCGGTACGGCGGAAGAGAGCCCTTTCGCACATGATGCGTACGGCGCGTTGGTGGCAGAAGATCACTACGCCGTATGCGACGGATATTCTCGGGCATTCCTTCTGCTCTGCAATAAGATGAATGTGAACTGCATGATGGACCTGGGTTCGGCACTTCCCAGCATGGTAGGGCATGCGTGGAACTATGTCCAACTTGACAATGACAAATGGTACGCGATAGACGTGACCTGGAATGACGAAAATGACAATCAATATTTCCTCAGGGGTGCGGAAACATTCTTCACAAACCACATGCAGGGTTCACTTTTGAGAGTCGACGACACAAACGGCGTGAACATACCGTTCAACCTGCCGATCGAAATAAGCAAGGACAAATACGATGCCGATCCACCCTCGTACGAAAAATATGCTTGGGTATTTGCAACCTTGATCGTAGCTCTCCTGGTACTTGCATTATATTATTCGACGAGGGAGAAATGAGAATGAATCATATAAAAAGTATTATATACAAGTACAAACTAATGTTAAGAGGGGAATAAATGGATACAGTTACTAACGAGAAGCAGACTGTTGAAGCTCTCGAAGATTGGATAGAGAAACAGACCTTCACCTCGACCAAAGACATCGAAATACCCGAGAAGATGTCCGACCGTGTCATAGGACAGGAGAAAGCGGTAGAGGTCATGATGAAGGCTGCTTTCCAAAAAAGACACGTTATGCTTATCGGAGAACCCGGTACGGGAAAATCAATGCTTGCCAACTCCATGGTGGAGCATCTTCCGAAAGAGGATCTCCAGGACATAGTATCATATCACAATCCGGAAGATGTGAATGAACCAAGGGTAAGGACATTCCCGGCAGGAAAAGGAAAAGCCCTTGTGCAGGAACAGAAAGCTCACGCGGCAACGATAAAGAACCAAAAGAGTTCACTTTACATGTATCTGTCCATAGGAATACTGCTTATTGCATGCGTCGCAATGATCCTGACCAACAATTGGACCATCCTGCTCATTGCTATAATGGCAGTGTTCATCATCCTGATGTTCACAAGAAATCCGGGTGCTCAAAGACAAGAGGTCATCATAGTACCGAAAGTACTTGTTTCTCATGATCAGAGCGATCTACCCCCGTTCATCGATGCAACCGGTTCCCATGCGGGTTCGCTGCTCGGAGATGTCAGACACGATCCGTTCCAAAGCGGAGGTCTGGAAACCCCCTCGCACGACAGACTCGAATCCGGAGCCATACACAAGGCCAACAAGGGAGTGCTGTTCATAGATGAGATTAACCTCCTCAGGATGGAGTCGCAGCAAGCGTTGCTCACCGCCATGCAGGAGAAAAAAATGTCCATCACAGGACAGTCCGAACGTTCATCTGGTGCATTGGTCAAATCTGAACCAGTGCCCTGTGACTTCATCCTTGTATGCGCAGGTAACCTCGACGCCATCCAGGGAATGCATCCCGCTCTCAGATCCAGGATCAGAGGATACGGTTACGAAGTGTACATGCGCAACACGATGCCCGACACCAATGCGAACCGCTATGATATAGCCAGGTTCATCGCACAGGAGGTCATCAAAGATGAGAAGATCCCCCATTTCGATAAGTACGCAGTGGGAGAGATAGTCAGAGAGGCCCAACGCCGTTCCGGCAGAAAGGGAGAACTCACACTCAGAATGAGGGAATTGGGAGGACTTGTCCGTGTATCCGGCGACCTTGCGGTCGAAAGGGGTGCCGACATAGTCACTCTCGAAGATGTCCTCAATGCGAAGAAGACCGCACGCAGTCTCGAACAACAGATAGCGGACCGTCAGATAGAGCGCAGTCTGAAGTATTCGCTCTTCAACATCGACGGTACCGAAATAGGTATGATCAACGGCCTCGCGGCGTTGGGTGCCGATTCGGGAATGGCGGAATACTCGGGAATAGTCCTTCCCATAGTCGCGGAGGTATCACCTTCCCAGATCAAAAAGGGAGGGAGGATCATCGCCACGGGTCGTTTGGGCGACATTGCCAAGGAAGCTGTTGATAATATCTCCGCTGTCATCAAAAAGTACACTTCCAAATCATTGTCGGATAACGACATCCACCTTCAGTACATCGGAACATACGACGGAGTGGAAGGCGACAGCGCATCGATAACCATGGCCACGGTCATACTTTCCGCAATGGAAGGCATACCGATACGCCAGGATATGGCGATGACCGGAAGTCTCAGCGTAAGAGGCAAAGTGTTGCCTGTGGGTGCAGTGACCGCGAAGTTGGAAGCTGCCGCGAAATCAGGTATCAAATTAGCTCTCATTCCCGTCGACAACGCCAACGATGTCATGGTCGAACAGAAGTACTACAAGGACATGGAGATCTATACCGTAGAGAACTTCAGAGACGTCATCGAATACGCTTTCGTCGACTGTCCGAAGAAAAGAGAGTACATGGAAAAACTACTCCCTCTGACCGATAACGGAGGATCCACGGCAAAGAAGATCGAACCTCCTGTCGAACACACGCGTGTTGCGAAGAAGAGGAGAACTAGCAAGCCGAAAGAGGTCGTCGCGGAAATAGTGGAAGAGACACATACCGTTGAGGAAAAAGAGGTCATCATCGACAATTCTCCCGCCCCTCAATAAACGATTTTTCCCCCTTCGGGGGATGATTCTTTTAATCCTATGACATAATACCGTGTGATGATGACCAAACGCGATTTCAACGGTTACTCATTGATGATCGGAAGGTTCCAGCCTCTGCACAACGGCCACATGGAAGTCATACGCAAGTGCGCTTCCGAGTCCAAGAACCTTACAATAGGTATCGGAAGCGCGCAGTACTCTCATGAATGCGACAACCCATTCACAGCGGGAGAGAGATACCTTATGATCGATGAGGCTCTGAAAGCCGAAAATATATCCAACTATTGTATCGTTCCCATCGAAGATCTGAACAGATATTCCGTCTGGGTCTCTCAAGTCGTCTCCATGTCTCCTCCTTTCAGATGCGTATACAGCAATAACCCGCTTACAAGACGTTTGTTCAGCGAAGCGGGATATGAACTGAGGGAATCCCCCTTGTACAACAGAGAGAAATATTCCGGTACTTTCGTCAGGAATAAAATGATCAAGAACGAGGACTGGAGATCGCTCGTCCCGAAAGCGGTTGCCGATGTGATAGACGAGATAGACGGAGTTAGACGGATCGTAGAGATCTCGGGGAAGGAATGACCTCGGAAGAGATCGCCTTTCTTCTTACCGAGAAGAACATCACACTGTCGATAGCCGAATCCTGCACCGGAGGAATGGTCGGTTCTCTCCTGACCTCTATGCCCGGTTCGTCCGATTTCTTTTTGGGAGGAGTGATCACATACAGCAACCGATCCAAAGAGGACATTCTTCACGTTTCACGCTCCATCCTCGAAAGATACGGTGCCGTTAGCAAAGAAACCGCACAGGAAATGGCCGTCGGCGTGATGAACCTTTTCGATTCCGATGTTTCCGCTTCGGTTACAGGTATCGCCGGACCCGGAGGCGGAACCGACCTAAAACCCGTGGGCCTTGTGTTCACGGCGGTTTCCGACGGAAAGATCACCGACACGAGAAAACATCTGTTCGAAGGTAACAGAACCACCGTAAGGGCCTCGGCCGCAGAAGCCGTACTGTTGCATATTGAAGACCTTGTAAGAAACAGGATTTAATACCATCTTCCCAATGAACCCTCATGAAGCATATCATGACCGGTAAGGTCAAGGAAGTCTATCAGGTTGACGAAGAGACTCTGGAGTTCGCATACACAGACAATATCTCGGTTTTTGATAAGATCATTCCGTCAAAGATACCGCACAAAGGGGAGACCCTGTGCAGGACTGCCAAATATTGGTTCGAGATACTTTCCGACAACGGCATCTACAACCATTACGTGGACGAACCGGCAAAAGACCGTATGAGAGTGAAACGCGTGGATATCATAAGAGATTATGATGCAATAGATAACAACACTTCAAACTACCTCATCCCTCTGGAAATAATATGCAGACATTACGTTGCCGGTTCTTTACTTGACCGTGTCAAAGCAGGAAAGATCACCGCAGAACAACTGGGATTCCAGAAAGGTCATGTCGTGAAATACGGAGAAAAACTTCCGCGCCCGTTCATGGAAGCCACCACCAAACTGGAAGAGCATGATATGAATCTCACCGAAAGCGAAGCCAAGGAGATGGCGGGCCTTACCGACGAAGAATACGAGGAGATACTGGACACGGTTCTCAGAATCGATTCCATCATCGACAAGGAAGTATCAAAACGCGGCCTCATACACTGCGACGGAAAGAAAGAGTTCGGATACGACAAAGATCGGAAACTTATGGTCTTGGACACATTCGGAACACTTGATGAGGATAGATGGTGGGACTCCGAGGAATACTCCAAAGGCAACATCGTGGAGCTTTCCAAAGAATTCGTACGTCAGCATTACAGGGAGACAGGATACCATGAGAGATTGATGACCGCCAGAGAGAACGGATCATCCGAACCAGATATACCCGCACTTCCGCAGAACGTGATCGACAGAGTAAGCAAACTGTACGTCGATATGTACGAGAGGGTAACCGGCGAGAGATTCTGATCTCACATGAGTTTTGCGTGTACCAGTTTCTCATTGATCTGGCACTTCGCATTTCCCTCGAGAGCGACAATAGAATACTTCCTGCCTTCCTTGATACCGGGAGGATGACATCTGAGATAATTGTCGCAATCCAACTTCTTACAATCTATCTCCTGAAATGTCATCAGGCTGCCTTCTATCGCGAACTTTTTAGGGACCAACACATCTTGGGGCACCTTCTCGATCTCGGTCACCCTTACCTTGTGTTCCGTCAAAGCGCAGTCATGGGTCTGTTTCCTGACGGCGATCACTTTGTACAACGTACCCTCTTCGAGACTCATACATATCGTCTTCAGCTTACAATCCTCGCATTCCGGTTGCGATCCCATGAAATAGAAAAGATGGCCTTCCTTAACTGCGTCATCTCCGACAAGTGTCAAAAGTACCATCATATCACTTTCGTTTTGTATGCGAGGTTTCTTGCAGCCTCTCTGTTGAGGCCTTTGTCCCCAAGTACTGTAAATCTTTCTTTGCGCATGTCTTTTGCCATAACAAGCGCATCCACAATATCGTCTTCCGTGAATCCCATCTGTTCCGCTGTGGTGGGGGCACCGATGGAATTCAACGCATCCTTTATGCGTTTCCAATCTCCGCCGTGAAGGTGCATCATCATTATTGCCCCGATCCCGCATTGTTCGCCGTGCAAAGCCGTTTCGGGACGCAGTACATCCAAAGCATGAGAGAACATATGTTCGGAACCGCTTGTGGGTCTGGAGCTTCCCGCAATACACATGGACACTCCCGAAGCAACGATCGGACGCATGACATACCACACGCTTTCCTCCAATCCGGGTTTTATTATATTACAATTTTCGATTATATTCTCCGCGGCATATTTCGATATCATGAATGCGGAGGAACTCAATTCTTCGTCGCGCATCATGTTCGCGAATTCCCAATCCTTCAATGCAGTTAAATTAGAAATCACGTCGGCACATCCCGATGCAAGATATCTGTACGGTGCATCGCTGATGATCTTCGTGTCGGCAATTATCCCCGTGGGAGATACTGTCTCCACCGAAAGGGATCCCGTATTGGATTTCAGCGACGCACGGTCGGAAGCGATACCGTCGTGGGAAATAGATGTGGGAATGCTCAAGAACGGTATGTCCAGCTTTTTTGCGGCCATCTTCGCAATATCTATTTTACTTCCGCCGCCCACAGCCATGAGGAAACTCGCATTCTTCTCTTTGGCCAGATTACATGCCTCATCCACATTTTCCATAGTGGCGTTCCCGGTGATCAAAACCGTGATGTCGAAGTCCTCGGACATCAATCCCTCTACCAACGAACCTGCGGCTTTGTGAGTGTCGCTTCCGGTGATCATCAATCCCTTCTTTCCGAATCTCAGGGACTTGCAGACATCGGCTACCCTCAGTATAGCGTCATGCCCGATAAGCACGTTCCTGGGGAAATCCATGGATTTTATTTTTGTGAATGTCACCTTATCTCTCCGACATGCCATAATTGACTCAGAACATATAAAAGGAACACACTTACTATGCAACGTAATGAAAGCTCTCATCATATGCGGAGGACGAAACGGCGGTTTCACATCCACGATGTGCAACTCTTTTGCCGATGGTTTGGCCTCCGAGGGCATAGGGTCTGATGTGGTCTATCCGATCGAGATGAACATTAAACACTGTAACGGGTGCGGATCATGTTCGAAGAGCGGAAAGTGTGTGATAGAAGACGACATGTCGATGATCTACGAACTCTTTGAGAGTGCAGACCTTTTTGTTCCGTCGTCTCCTGTACGTTTCAGCGGACCTTCGTCGATCATCAAGATCGTGCTTGACAGGTTCCAACCGTACTGGTACAACGGAATATCCCATCCTTCCAACGCCGCCGCCCTGATGAACGGCGGCAGTCCGCTTCCGGAATTCAAGAATCTGCTTTCGGTTTTCAAAGCCCTCACGATAACATCGAAAGTCAAATGGTCGGGAGATCTGACGATATCGAATACAGACTCTATAGCGTTTGAAGATGTTGTAAGCCCTTCCTACGATTTCGGTAAGGATATCGCACTGATGCTCAAAACTGATGATCGATGATCATCCGTTCAAACCCGAGTGACCTGAGCATCTCGACCCTGGATCTGTTCCTGACATAAGGGGTCACGTTATCGAATTTTTTTCTCAAAGTTGTCCAGTCACCCTCGCTTACAGTATCGTCGATGTCGAACACCACTGCCTCCGTGTAACCGATCCTGAACACCTTCTCAATGCTCGAGATCATGTCGTCGAGATCGTACAGAGATGAAAAAACGACAGGAATGCAATTATCGGATACATCGTACGCTTCCTCGAGTACCGCCGTGTTTCTGACTGTGTGATACGGTATCATTATCTTCGAGACATCTCCCATGAATCCATCGAAAATATCCTCGATATCCTCTATATGGGTAAGATACCATATGTCGTTTCCCGGAATGACCATCCCGGTGAGGAGATTGTCATCCATATTCCCCCTATTGAGTCCTTTCACGTCCACAACAACGACCTCGGTCCTTTCGTCTGACTCGGTGAACATCTCTCTTGCAGCCCGAAGTTTTGTATCCAATATGATCTTTCCATCGGTGTGAATGGCTGATCCGGCCTTGATCGAACCGCCTTTGAACACAGCATACAGTGCGGGAATCTCCATGGAAGCAGATTGTCATGAGAGATATAAGGCCTATGACGATATATGTCAAAATTTTGCAATATATGTGCGCCGAACAGGAAAAAACAGCATATTTCAACGTGAAGACCAACGCGCGAGAAGAATAGAATCCGCATCAGGATCACACAGATTTATTTCCTTCTAAGAAGAAAACATGTGCATATCGTAGTTAGTGCGAACATCTAATATAGTGCGGACAAGGATAATAGATGGGTGATTGTAAATGGCAAAACTCGAAAAAAGAGCAGTGTACAAATGCTCAGTCTGCAAGAACCACATTGAAGCCTTGTATTCGGAGAACGGTCCGGTGCCCGTGTGTTGTGGTAAAGAAATGGAAAAGCTCGATCCCAAAACAGCGGATTTCGTTGTTGAAAAGCATGTTCCGTACATCGAAAGAGATGGAGACAAAGTTGTCGTAAAGGTCGGAAAGGAGACTGCACACCCCATGACAGCAGAACACTACATAGTGTACATCGAGATATGTGCGGACGGCATGGTCATGAGAAAATACCTCAAACCCGGAGATACCCCCGAAGCTTGTTTCTACACAAAGGCGAAGAACATCGCAGCAAGGGAACTCTGCAACGTTCACAACCTCTGGAAGTCCGCTTAAGAGAAAAACGGCATCGTCAGCGAGGCGATGCCTTCACTTTTTATCCGTATTGGTATTTGTGTTACTTTTATATCGAAAGTTGGCAATACGGTTCCATTCTCAGTTACGCCTGCGAACAGGGTGAAAATATGGCATCAAAGAAACCAGAAAATGATTCTAAAAAGGATCAATACAAGCCGAAAGCAACTGCCAGACATGCGAAGATCGTAAAGACCAAACAGGAAGAGATCGATGATTTCAAAGCGAAGATCGCCAACGACAAATATCTCGCAAAAAAATATGAGGCAAAACGCAAAGAGGAGATCAAAGCACTCCCAAAGGAAGAGCGCCGCGAAGCGATGAGCGATCTCCGTGAATCCATACAAACAAGAAAGGAAGCGGAAAGGAAAGACAAAGAAATCCTTCGAGATATGATAAGCGGCGAAAGAGAATCGAAACGCGCCGCGAAGGGAGATGCCATCAACGAAAACGAATGGATCAAAGGCGGCAGAAAGAAGGGATCTTCGAAAAACGAAACTACCGTTGCTCCGACTGCAGAATCTGTATCGGATGATGCTCCGACTGCTGGATCCATACCCGACACCGCTCCGGAAGTGGAATCCGCTGTGGACCCCGCAACCGAACCGGGAAAAGAGGATATCGCGGCTGAGCCGAACATCTCAGAAGTTCCTGATAAAGAATCGTCGGAGTAAGATTTCTATATAATTGTATACGATACCTTTAAAAACTATTTAAAGCACTTCTCTTGTTGCACCCAGTTCATACGATCCCTGGGGTATATACCCTCATGGTCTGAACAAGAGGAAGTATGTCCATCAGTAAAATATCATCAGTGATAATAATCAGTGTCATTATCGTAGTTTCTGCCGGTTCTGTTCTTATTCTCGCCGCTGCGGACGCAGAGGAAACCGGAGAGGCAGAAAAAACGGAAGAAGAAAGACCTGACGAAATAACGATAACTGAGGATGAAAGAGATACTGACAGCACGGAAAAAACCGACACCATCACATCTTATTCCGTACGATACTACAACAACGGCACAATGGTCCGTGAAGTTACCGTGAAATCCGGATCAAAAATAACCACGATCGATTTCACGGAAAGTCTGAATCCGCCCAAAAAATTCCTGGGATGGAGCACCAATCCTTCGAACACAGAAAATATCTATCCTTCGGGATACTCGCTCACGGTCAACAGCGATATCTCGTTGTATGCAGTGATATCGGAGGATATCAGAACCTTTTACATTGTGACACTCCCCCCAGAAGAGGATCAACTTTCAACGGGATACAGAATTATCGCAGAACCCACACTCGTACCCGAGGGAGGTAAATGTACTTTGACATACACGCTCCTCATCGGATACTCAGACGATAATCTTGTGATAACTGTCAACGGATCCCCCGTGGAACGGGATGGATCAAACAAGATCCACATCTCCAATATCAAAGAGAACCTCTTTGTTGCTGTGAACGGGATCCGTAATACCAGATCGTACGATGTTTCCGTTCCCGAAGAACAGATCGGTTACTCTCTTATCATATCCTCGAGCAATATCAACCACGGAGGATCTTACGAAATAACATATTCCTTGAATCCCCACTATACGGAAACTCAGGGAAAATTCAAGATCAGCATCAACGGAGGAAAAGCATTGAGCCTCTATCAGGGGCACGTTACTGTTTCCAACGTCACAAGTAATCAGACGATAACGGTCGAAGGCGTGGAACCGACCAATTACAAAATAACCGCAGGAAAAAATACGAAATTGACAGTGAACGGAGTCCAAGCCCAAACCGCAAGATTCAATGATATCGTCATCCCTGTTTCAGACAACGGTTATGATATTCCATCCAATTACGGAGCCTGCGTCCCTGAAACCGTTGTAGCTAACGGAGGAGGATATTCAGTCAAAGGAGATTCCGTCTTCCCTTCGATAGCAAAGGTCGAGATGGGAGATAACATTTTGGTCACAGATCAATCGAAAAAATCTTTCTTCGTATGTACTGAGGACGTTATCGTAATATCCTATCCCGGCGGATTGCCTTCCAGCTACAAAGACACTATCCTTGACATGCCGGGAGTATCGTCCAAAGGAAACGGTTTCTGTTTCAGTAACAACACCAAATTGCCGGGAGTATATACTATCACTTATCAGGGGCACACAACGGTACATGAAGTGCTCCATGAAACCGAGGGACTAGCTATACCAGTTCCAGGAAAAACTCCTGAAAGAGTAGGATATATCTTTAATAAATGGATTCTGAACGAAACGATTGTTAGTAGAGACCTCAATATCATTCCTGACTGGACTCCATTAACAATTACAGCATCATTTGGCATCAATTTAGTTGTAACCCTTGATAATGGTTCAACCTATCTTTTTGACGACTCCTCGATGATACCTAACAATATACAAATTAAAGCGAATGAGAAATTCAAAATAGAAACAATCTTCGAACTTGAATTGCCTGATTATTACGGACCAGACAAAAATGCAATATACGAAAAAGATGGATGGTATAGAGCATTTGGAGACTGTAAATTCCCTGGAGTTACATATGTTGTTTATCATGGATTAACAAACAAAGATTCAGAGGATTATTTCTCAGTAACAATTGGAGAACCGTATTCAGTAAAATCAAAACCGAGCTGGAACAATCCGGGGTATGAATTTATTGGATGGGAACTTAAAGGTGTTAAAATCACTAGTGGTCAAATCGAAATTACAAACTCCAAATACCTCTTAGTTGCTACGTGGAGACCTGTAACTTGATAACTCTCTATTTGCCAAAATATAAATATGGTTTATATGATTGAGAACACACCGTCAAGAGGTCTAAAATGATCTTCAAGCTAACAACCGGACTTATTCTTCTTACATAAGTCAGTGAAAGCTAGGACGGTTTGGTGGTTTTTATGAAAAAGCAACAAACCA
>JGI994J12354_10001380_pt1 | contig 24565 bp, 15 predicted proteins | sample IntmicLarv3ML3BL_FD_12354 | JGI IMG/M metagenome (IMG submission 12354)
CGGCGTAGTCGTCCTCGGGGACTTCCGCCAGCTCGCGGTGGCGGGTCAGCATGTAATCGCAATGGCTGGTGCAGGGGCATTCGGGAATAATCTCAATGCCGCGCGCTGTGATGTATTCAATCAGCTCGGCAAGCTGGGTCTGTGTCAAAAACCCGCCGCCGCCGTTTTCGTTGTGAATGGAATTTTTGCGCCACGGGTAAATATAATCCTGAATGCCCACGGTGCCGGTGGGGTAGGCCTTGGTTTTGGCGCAGTAATCCACCCAACCCTCATTCACCTCGGGGTGGCGTTTGTATTCCATGGCCCCGCCGATTTCCATCATCAGCGTGTTCATGCGCAGGTAGGCCATGACATCGACCACCCGCTTGAACTCGTCAATTTTATGCGCCGGGGGAATGTAAACCTTAACCCCGCGCACGCCGACCAAGGGGTAATCCCACAGCAGACAAGGCGTCAGTTTTCCGTTTTCCAAATGATGCGCTAAGGCCATTCCGCCGGTAAAAAAGCCTTTTGGCGTCTCGGCGTAAATGCAGATGGTATCGGCGTCGGTTGCCAAAACGTCGGCATCGACACAGCCATCCGGCGCAAAAATAACAAAGCCCTCCTCATGCGTCACATAGGGCCGGTCGGCGGCTTTGGCGGCCATGTCTTGCATAGGCTTGGGCACGCCCTCAACAAAGCGAATGTGCGCATACCCAAGGTTTTCACCCGGCGTCGGCGCTGGCAGACATGAGCGCATCAGCGTTTCCAGCGCGGGCGGCGCATTTTCAAAGCTCACGTCACGCGAAACGGGACGCGGCAAGCCCATGGGCATATACGCGCGCGGCGGTGTGTGTGGCATGAGAAACCTCGATATCTTTGGTTGTGATGGGGAAGGGCTGTCGCCGTTTGGCGCGCAGTGGGTGTATGCGGGTTTGTCTTTACGGCAACCGTGCGGCGATGCATGCGGGTTGTCTTTGGCAATCACGTGGCGGTGCTGGGTTATCTCTTTGCGCAATCTGTGGCGATGTATCGGGCTATCTATGCAACCATGCGGCGATGCATGCGGGCTATCTACGCTCAACCACGTGACGGATATGCGCGGGTGGGTTGCGAATGATTGCTTTGATGGATGAAGGGTACAAGGTTGCGACGTCCGGCGCATCCAAATCCAGCCAATGGAAGGTCAAATGGGTCTCGCGGCCTTGGAAATTGGCGACAAGAGGCAGCGCGGGGTCGTCACAATGCAAGGCGTAGTAAAAGCACAGCTCGTGAAATTGCTGGCCCTCATGGACAAAAAAGCTCTCGTACACAGCCAAAAGGCGTTCAACCCTGGCGCATACGCCAAGCTCTTCCTGAATTTCGCGAAGCAGGCAAGACGCGGTGTCCTCGCAAGCCTCAACCCGTCCGCCGGGCAGGGCAAGGTGGTGGTTGCCGCGATGAACCAAAACCTTATCGTCATGGCACAAAACACCCGCTACCCGGAAGTTAAAGCGAACATCCCTAAGGTCAACGCTAATCATATTGCGGCCTTTCTGCGAAAAAAGCGGAACACCAAGGTGAAAACGCTGAACAATCAATTGAAACGGCTGAAGGCCGAAGAGGAAAAGCCGATCACTTAAATGGAAAAATCAGACATTAAACCGAAACAGCGTCACATCGCCGTCTTGCATTACATATTCTTTGCCCTCGCTGCGCACAAGACCTGCCGCCTTGGCCGCCGCGTAATCCTTTTGCGCCATCAGGGCGTCGTAACTGACGATTTCCGCCCGGATAAACCCGCGCTCAAAATCCGTGTGGATAGTGCCCGCAGCTTGCGGTGCAGTGGAGCCACGCGGAACCGGCCACGCCCGAACCTCTTTTGGCCCGGCGGTGAGAAAACTGATTAGCCCCAAAAGCTCGTATCCGGCTTGCGCCAAACGCGCAAGGCCGCTTTGGGCCAATCCCAGCTCTTGCAAGAACAACTCCCGATCCTGCGGGTCCATCACGGCAATTTCGCTCTCAATCCGCGCGGAAACCGGAAGCACCATGGAACCTTCCGCGGCCGCCGCTTGGCATAGCGCGGCATAGTGGGGAAGCGCTTCGGGCGCGTTAACGCGATCCTCATCCACATTGGCCACATACAGCATGGGTTTGATGGTCAGAAAAAAGCATTGCCCTAAAAAAGCAAGCTCCTCGGGCGTCCATGTGCCCGTGCGCAGGGCGTCGCCCTCAGCCAAAATCGCCTGTGCGCGCAATAGAATTTCATGCTGCGCGGCGGCTTGCTTGTCCTGCCCCTTGAGCAATTTTGCCGCGCGTTCCAGCCGCTTTTCCAAGGATTGCAAATCGGCAAGCGCCAGCTCGGTGGCGATGGTCTCGCGGTCGGAAAGGGCGTCAATTTTGCCGTCTACATGTACGACGTCTGGATCCTCAAAAATCCGAACCACATGCACCAGCGCATCCACCTCGCGGATATGGGCCAAAAATTGGTTGCCAAGGCCCTCCCCGCGTGAAGCGCCGCGCACCAAACCGGCGATGTCCACAAAGGTCACCGTGGCGGGCGTGATTTTTTCGGGACTGTACCGCTCGGCCAGTGCGTCCAACCGCGCATCGGGAACCGGCACCATGCCCACGTTGGGCTCGATGGTGCAAAAGGGATAGTTGGCGGCCTGTGCGCCTGCTGCCGTCAGCGCGTTGAACAGGGTGGATTTGCCCACATTGGGCAAGCCGATGATGCCAAGCTTCATAAAAAAGCCTTTCTGCGAAGGGCACCAACGCGGAATAAAACCAAGGTGCAAATCGCTTTGAAATATTGAAACCTAAAAAACTTCGAAGATGTTGCGACCTAGGAAATTTCGGGAATCTTAACACCCAAGAAACTTCGGAAATATTATCGCCTAAGAAAAATACTGCATATGGATGCAGTATCTTTCAAAAATGGTTGGATACCGCGCCCGGCGCAGTTTGCTTGGGCGCCGCCTAGTTCAGCATGGAAACCTCGGTGTCGCGGTATTGGCGCAACCCGGTTCCGGCGGGAATCAGTTTGCCGATGATGACGTTTTCCTTCAAGCCCAGTAGCGGATCAATTTTGCCACGAATGGCGGCATCGGTCAGCACGCGGGTGGTCTCTTGGAAGGAGGCCGCCGACAGGAAGGAATCCGTGGCCAGCGCGGCTTTGGTGATGCCAAGCAGCACGCGCTTGGCGGTGGCGGGTGCGCCACCGCTTAGAATGGTCGCCTCGTTTTCACGCTCAAACAAGAAGATATCCACCAACTCGCCGGGAAGTAGATTGGTGTCGCCGGCTTCTTCCACGCGTACTTTGCGCAGCATTTGGCGAATGATGATTTCGATGTGCTTGTCGCCCACGGTGACACCCGCGTGGCGGCGGTAGACCATCTGCACCTCTTGCAGCAGATAGGCTTGCACGCCCTTTAGCCCGCGGATTTGCAAAATGTCATGGGGGTTGATGCTGCCTGCGGTGATGACGTCACCGGCTTCGAGAATTTGGCCCTCGTGTACCTGCAAATGGGCACCAAATGGGATGGAGTAGCTTTGGCTTTCGCCGTCCTCGTTGGTGATAACGGCTTCCAGCTTCTTTTTGCTTTGCACAAAGCTGACAACACCGGGAAGTTCAGAAACAAGCGCCTGTCCCTTGGGCTTGCGGGCCTCGAACAGCTCTTCAACACGAGGAAGACCCGCGGTGATGTCGGTGGAGGAGGCGATGCCGCCCGTATGGAAGGTACGCATGGTCAGCTGTGTGCCCGGCTCGCCGATGGACTGCGCCGCCATGATGCCGACGGCCTCGCCGATATCGGCCACGCGGCCATGGGTCAGGTTGGCACCATAGCACTTGGTGCAAATGCCCACCGTGCTGCGGCAGGTTAGCGCCGTGCGGATATTGACCGACTTAATACCAGCCTCGGCAATGGCGTGCGCCTGGGCTGCGGTAATCATTTCGTTTTGTGCCGCCAAAATCTCACCTGTCTTGGGGTGCAGCACGTTTTCCACGGCAAAGCGGCCGTTGACGCGATCCTCCAAGGCTTCAATCAGCTCGTCGCCAACTGTGAGGGCCGAAACTTCCATGCCGCGCACGCGCTCGTCGGCGTCGGCAAAGCAGTCGTGCTGACGGATAATCACATCCTGCGAAACGTCCACCATGCGGCGGGTGAGGTAACCGGAGTCCGCGGTACGCAGTGCGGTATCGGCCAAACCCTTGCGGGCACCATGCGAGGAAATAAAGAATTCCAGAATGGTCAGACCCTCGCGGTAGTTGGCGCGGATGGGCAGCTCAATAACGCGGCCTGTGGGATCCGAAACCATGCCGCGCATGCCGGCCAGCTGGGCCAATTGCCCAACCGAACCACGCGCGCCGGAGTGGGACATCATGTACACCGGGTTGTAGCGATCCAGCCCGCGCTCCATGGCTTTGGTGACGGCTTGCGTGGCCTTTTGCCATGTGTCAACGACTTGGCGATACCGCTCGTCGTCCGTGATAAAGCCGCGCTTGAATTGCTTTTCAATTTCCACCACACGCGTTTCTGCGGCTTCGATCAGCTCGGCCTTTTCCTTGGGGATGGTCAGGTCGGAAACCGAAACCGTGACCGCGCCGCGTGTGGAATAGTGGAAGCCCAAGGTCTTGATGCCGTCGAGCAGATGCACGGTTAGCGTGTTGCCAAACCGACGGAAGCAACGGTCAATCATGGTTAGAAGCGCTTTGCGATCCACGATAAAATCAATTTCTGGTTTGAGGCAATCCTCGCTGTTGGTGCGATCGACGTACCCCAAATCCTGCGGAATCACTTCGTTAAACAGCACGCGCCCAACGGTGGTCAGGTAGGTTCGCTGAACGGTTTCGCCCTCAAAGGTGCCGGTAAAGCGAATGCGCACCGGGCTTTGCAGGTGCAAATTGCCCGTTTGGTAGGCCATGATGGCCTCTTGCGGGTTGGCAAAGACCTTGTTTTTGTCCTCCTTATGCTCGCGAGTGATGGTCAAATAATACGAACCGATAACCATATCCTGCGAGGGGCCGACGACGGGCTTGCCATCCGACGGCTTGAGGATGTTGTTGACTGAAAGCATCAAAAAGCGGGCTTCGGCTTGGGCTTCAATGGAAAGCGGCACGTGCACCGCCATTTGGTCGCCGTCAAAGTCGGCGTTGTAAGCTGTACAAACCAAGGGATGCAGTTTCAGCGCGCGGCCCTCCACCAGCACGGGCTCAAAGGCCTGGATGCCAAGTCGATGCAGGGTAGGCGCGCGGTTGAGCAACACGGGATGTTCTTTGATAACCTCTTCAAGCACATCCCACACGGCAGGGGATACCCGCTCAATCATGCGCTTGGCACCCTTGATGTTGGGGGCCATGCTCTCGGAAACCAGCTTTTTCATGACAAAGGGCTTGAACAGTTCCAAGGCCATTTCCTTGGGCAGGCCACATTGGTAGAACTTCAGATCGGGGCCAACCACGATAACCGAACGGCCTGAATAGTCCACGCGCTTGCCCAGCAGGTTTTGACGGAAACGTCCCTGTTTGCCGCGTAGCATATCGGATAGCGACTTAAGCGGACGGTTGCCTGGCCCGGTGATGGGGCGACCGCGGCGGCCGTTGTCGATTAAGGCGTCCACAGATTCTTGCAGCATACGCTTTTCGTTGCGCACAATGATGTCCGGCGCGCCCAACTCCAGCAGTTTTTTTAAGCGGTTGTTGCGGTTGATGACGCGGCGGTACAGGTCGTTTAAGTCCGACGTGGCAAACCGCCCGCCGTCCAGCTGCACCATGGGGCGAATTTCAGGGGGGATCACGGGCACATAGTCCATGATCATCCATTCCGGGCGGTTGTTGCTCTTGCGGAAGGCTTCGGCGACGTCCAGCCGCTTAATGACGCGCAGGCGTTTTTGGCCTGTGATTGTGAGTAAATCCTCGCGCAGGTTGGCGCACATTTCTTCCAAATTGATGGAAATCAACAGCTCTTTAATGGCCTCAGCACCCATGCCGGCGCGGAAGCGGCCCTCGTATTCATCCATGTAGTTGCGATATTCGGCGTCCGAAAGCAACTGCATCTTTTTGAGCGCGGTGTCGCCCGGATCCAGCACAATGTAGGAAGCAAAATACAGCACGCGCTCCAGCGAGCGGGGAGCCAAGTCCAAAATCAGGCCGATGCGCGAGGGGATACCCTTAAAATACCAGATGTGCGAAACGGGTGCGGCCAGGGCAATATGCCCCATACGCTCGCGGCGCACCTTTTGACGGGTGACCTCTACACCGCATTTGTCGCAGATAATACCCTTGTTGCGCATCCGTTTGTATTTGCCGCAATGGCATTCCCAATCCTTGGTGGGCCCAAAGATGCGCTCGCAAAACAGACCGTCACGCTCCGGCTTGAGTGTGCGGTAGTTGATGGTTTCCGGCTTGGTCACCTCGCCGTGCGACCACTCCAAAATCGTGTCGGGAGAGGCGAGGGTAATTTGTATGGCGTCAAACATATTCATTTCTTCCAAAACGCTCATCACCTTTCTTGTCCATCGAATGTTCTGCGTATCATGCCGCTCAAACGCCGCGCTCCGACCGAAGCCCTGTGCGCGATGCCGCCGCAGCCCTTGCTGTGTAATACCCTTGGTCTTGCCTTCTTATAGTCGAGGATCTGCGTTACAGCTTAATTTCCAAGCTGTCGTCATCGTCCTCTTCCAAATCATCCAAGCTTAGGCCGGAAAGCTCAAAGCCTTCCAAATCGTCATCCAGCCCGGTCAGCGCGGACAGGCCGCCCTCGCTGTCCTCCAGCGGTTTGCCGTCCAGAAGCGGCATAAAGCGGTCGTCCTCGGTCAGGCGCTCCAAATCCAGCTCGCGGGCTTCCTCGCCCAGCACGCGTACATCCAGGCCCAGCGATTGCAGTTCCTTGATGAGCACCTTAAAGGATTCCGGCACGCCTGGGGTGGGAATGTTCTCGCCCTTGACGATGGACTCGTAGGTTTTGATGCGCCCGGCGATGTCGTCCGACTTAACGGTAAGGATTTCTTGCAGGGTATGCGCAGCGCCGTAGGCCTCCAAGGCCCAAACTTCCATCTCACCAAAACGCTGGCCACCGAATTGCGCTTTGCCGCCCAAGGGTTGTTGGGTGACCAGCGAATACGGCCCAATGGCCCGGGCGTGAATTTTGTCGTCCACCAAGTGATGCAGTTTCATCATATACATGACGCCAACCGTTACACGGTTTTCAAAGGGTTCGCCGCTGCGGCCGTCGTAGAGCTGCATTTTGCCGTCTTCGGCAAAGCCGTTTTCATCCAGCATATGACGGATGTCACGCTCGTGCGCGCCGTCAAACACCGGCGTGGCAATGTGTAGGTCCAGCGCGCGGGCCACCAAGCCCAAGTGAACCTCCAGCACCTGCCCCACGTTCATACGCGAGGGAACGCCCATGGGGTTCAGCACGATATCCAGCGGAGTGCCGTCCTCCATAAAGGGCATATCTTCCTCAGGCAGAATGCGGGCGATAACGCCCTTGTTGCCGTGGCGTCCGGCCATTTTATCGCCGACCGACACCTTGCGTTTTTGAGCGATGCTGACCCGCACCATGGAGTTGGCGCCCGCCAGCAGCTCGTCGCGGTTTTCACGGGTAAAGACGCGCACATCCACCACCACGCCGCCCTCGCCGTGGGGCACACGCAGGGACATATCCCGAACCTCACGTGCCTTTTCGCCAAAAATGGCGCGCAGCAAACGTTCTTCGGCGGTCAGTTCAGTTTCGCCTTTGGGCGTTACCTTACCAACCAAAATATCCCCGGCCCGAACCTCGGCGCCGATGCGCACAATGCCGCGCTCGTCAAGGTCGCGCAGGGCGTCGCCCACATTGGGGATGTCCCGCGTGATTTCTTCCGGACCAAGCTTGGTGTCGCGGGCCTCGCACTCGTATTCTTCAATGTGGATGGAGGTGAACACATCACCCTTCACCAACTTTTCGTTGATGAGAATGGCGTCTTCAAAGTTGTAGCCTTCCCACACCATGAAAGCCACCAGCACGTTGCGTCCCAAGGCGATTTCACCGCGCTCGGTGGAGGAGCCATCGCAGATGATCTCACCTGCGGATACCTTTTGATCGGGCACCACCAAGGGGTGCTGGTTGATGCAGGTGCCTTGGTTGGAACGGTCGAACTTGCGCAGCGGCAGGGTGTGAATGACACCCGATTGTCCCTTGAGCACGATGTTGCTCGCCGAAACTTTCATGATTTCGCCGGATTCGGGGGCCAGCATAACCACGCCGGAATCCTGCGCGGCTTTGGACTCCATGCCTGTACCGATGCGCGGGGCCTGCGGCACCAAAAGCGGCACACCCTGGCGTTGCATGTTGGCACCCATCAGCGCACGCGAGGGGTCGTCATTTTCAAGGAAGGGAATCATGCCGGTCGCCACGGACACCAGTTGCTTGGGCGAAACGTCCATCAAGGAAACGATGTCACGCGAGACCTCGGTGATGTCGTCGCCGATGCGCACCATGACGCGCTCGTTGACAAACCAATTGTTTTCATCCAACGGTTCATTGGCTTGCGCCACGACGTTGATTTCTTCCTCATCCGCGGTTAGGTACACCACCTGATTGGTGACCGTATGTGTGCCGAAATCCACGAGGCGGTAAGGCGCTTCGATAAACCCGAACTCGTTGACCCGCGCGTAAATGGCCAGCGAACCGATCAAACCGATGTTGGGGCCTTCGGGCGTTTCAATCGGGCAGATACGGCCATAGTGCGAGTGATGCACGTCGCGCACCTCAAAACTGGCGCGTTCGCGGTTCAAACCGCCAGGCCCCAAGGCCGAAAGCCGCCGTTTGTGGGTGATTTCCGCCAACGGGTTGGGGTGATCCATAAACTGCGAGAGCTGGGACGATCCGAAAAACTCTTTGATGGCAGCCGTAACCGGGCGAATGTTGATGAGATCCGAGGGCTTCATTGCCTCCATCTCTTGAATGGCCATGCGTTCTTTAACCACGCGCTCCAAGCGCGTCAGGCCGATGCGAATTTGGTTTTGTAGCAGCTCGCCAACACTGCGCAGACGGCGATTGCCCAAATGGTCAATGTCGTCTGTGGTGCCAAGGCCGTAGCCGAGGCCAAAGTGATAGTTGACCGCCGCCATGATGTCGTCCGTCAAAATCCACTTGGGGGTCAACTCGCCAAAGCTGGTTTTTAGCATGTCCTTGAGGGTATCCACATTGCCATCGGCGGCCGCGATGATGCGCCGCAGCACGGGCAGATACACTTGGGTGGGCATTTTGATTTCCGCAGGATCAAAGGGCAGCCAAGCGGCGGGGGCGACAAAGTTATTGCCAAACACCTTAAAGGTGCGGCCCTCGTCAAATTGCAGCCAAACCGCTTCCACACCGTTGTCCTGAATGGCTTGCGCGGCCTCGCGGTCGATGGTTTGCCCGGCTGTAACCAGCACCTCGCCGGTTAACGGACTAACCACGTTCTCCATGGAAACCTGGTGAACCAGGCGCTTGGCCATGGAAAGCTTCTTGTTGAATTTATACCGCCCCACGCGGGCAAGGTCGTAGCGCTTGGAGTCAAAAAACAACGAACCCAAAAGGGCGCGGGCAGACTCCACCGTGGGCGGCTCGCCCGGACGCAGGCGCTTGTAAACTTCCAGCAAGCCGCGCTCTTCGCTGTCAGCGTCGTCGCGCTCTAGGGTGGCAAGCAGGGATTCGCTTTCGCCAAAGCGCTCGTACAGTTGGCCGTTGGTGCCGCAGCCCAAGGCACGCAGCAAGGGCGTGATGGGCAGCTTGCGGGTGCGGTCGATGCGCACAAAGACGCAATCGTTGCTGTCCGACTCAAACTCCAGCCAAGCGCCCCGGTTGGGGATGACTTGGGCGGAATACAAAATTTTGCCGGTTTTGTCGCGGCTGGAACCGAAATACACCGAGGGACTGCGCATCAACTGGGAAACGACAACGCGGTCGGCTCCGTTGATAACAAACGCGCCTTCGGGGGTCATCATGGGGAAATCACCCATAAAGACCTCTTGCTCTTCTTTCTTTTCGCCCGTGACGCAGTTGACCAGCTGCACCCGCACGCGCAGCGGCACAGCGTAGGTCATGTCGCGGTCGCGGCATTCCTCGATGGTATATTTTGGCTTACCGTTGAGGTGGTAATCCAAAAAATTCAGCTGCCAATTTTCAGAATAATCGCTGATGGGAGAGATGTCGTCAAAAGCTTCGCGAAGATCATACTCTAAAAACCGCTTAAAACTCTTCCGTTGAACCTCAATAAGGTTCGGCATTTCCAAGACTTCTTCAATCTGGGAAAAGCTCTTCCGTGTGCGCAGACCTGTCTTGACATCATGCATACTCCACCACTCCACTCTTCAAGTTTTCATGAACCCATCGTGACTACCACGCAAAATGCGCAAAAATCCCCTTCCCGCATCGCTTGTCGATTACAGCGCACAGGATGGGAAAATTATAAGAGACAAAAACAAGGAGACAAACCGTTTTGCATCAACCTGTTTTCAGCCTCCCATATTGCTTCGTTTGACGCCCCGCGCAACCATAGGCCATTCAGGGGCGTTTATAAATTATACTTGTTTACGTAAAGGTTGTCAATAGGTATTTTTGCGATTTTTGAGATTTATTCATAAAGTGTGAAGAAAACACTGCACGGATCAGCGCGGCTCCGCAGAAAGCGTCATACACGCTGCAATTCCTGCTTTGGCCGCATCCGAGCACCCTTTAACCGCGATATCCAGACATCCACGATGGCAAGGGTCAACAGGGCGATGCCGCTTAGACTTGGGATGAGGGTGCCGAGGTTGAAACGCACGCGGGAGCCGACGTTGGTCATGAAATCGGGGGTTAGGTCGAAGGGGCCAAATGTGATGGGCACGAGGGAAGCGACAAATAGCACGGCGTAGACAAAATCAATTTTTCGGAAGGATTTCTTTTTCAAGAAGAAATAGAGGGGTATGAACAGGAAAATTCCATTGTACTGCATGGAAAACTGAGGGCATAATAACAAAAGCGTAGCACGACAGTTTAGCATATAGAAGCAGACGGTGCAACCGCTTAAGGTTGGAGTTTCCCGAAAGCGGTGTAAAACTATGTCGTATATGAAGCGGTCTCAGTCGCGATGTCCGGCGGAAAGGCCGGGACACGGCCGGACATCAACCTCAAGTTCCCCATTTTTTCTTGTGCGTCAAAAAGGCGGCCAGAACCAAAGAAAGCATAAAAATTTGCGTAGTTTCACCGATGATCCCCATTAATCAGTGGTTACCTCGCGCGTACGATTGGATTTGACAACCACCTGCAATTGGCATAGAATATTAAATGGAAGTGTACGACTTTCTCATAGGAGGGCATTCGCATGAAAATCTTTGCCAAGGGCAACCCCATTGAGGTTCCCGAAAACGCCACGGCCCACGCTGCCGCGGCTGTGATTTCGGGGGGGCTCGCGCGCGCGGCCTTGTGCGCCGGAATTAACGGTGCCGTGTGCGATTTGTCCACCGTGCTGAAGGAAAACGATCAGCTGGAAATCCATACCTTCGACAGCCCGGATGGCCGTTGGGCGTTGCGTCATACGGCGGCCCATGTGCTGGCCGAAGCCGTTGCGCGGTTGTTTCCAAGCGCAAAGCTCGCCATTGGCCCCGCCACGGCCGAGGGCTTTTACTACGATTTTGATGTGGAAAAACCATTTACACCCGAGGATTTGGTTGCCATTGAGGCCGAGATGGCCAAGCTGACGGCGGCGGATTTGCCGCTTGTGCGTGTGGCACTAACCCGTGCCGAGGCGCTGGCCAAGTTTGCCGATCAGCCGTACAAGGTGGAGTTGATTAACGATCTGCCCGCCGACGCGCAGATTACCTGCTACACCCAAGGCGATTTTGTGGATTTATGTGCCGGGCCGCACGCGCCGACAACCGGGCGGGTCAAGGCCTTTCGGCTACTTTCGGCGGCGGGCGCATATTGGCGCGGCAATGAGAAAAACCCCATGCTGCAACGAATTTATGGCACGGCCTACGAGAAAAAATCCGAGCTCGACGCCCGTCTGCTGGAGCTTGAAGAAGCCAAAAAGCGCGACCACAACAAGCTGGGCCGCGAGCTGGAGCTCTTCACCACTGCGGATGTCATTGGCCAGGGGCTGCCGATTTTGCTGCCGCGCGGAGCCAAGGTGGTTCAGTTGCTGCAACGGTTTGTGGAGGATGAAGAAGAGCGCCGGGGCTATCAGCTGACCAAAACGCCCCTGCTGGCCAAGCGTGATTTGTATGAAATTTCCGGCCATTGGCAGCACTACCGCGAGGGCATGTTCGTGATCGGCGACGAAAAAGACCCCGAGGCTGATTTGTTCGCCCTGCGCCCCATGACCTGCCCCTTTCAGTTTCAAGCTTATTTGAAAAGCCTGCACAGCTACCGTGATTTGCCCATTCGCTACAACGAAACCGCCACGCTCTTCCGCAACGAATCCTCCGGCGAGATGCACGGCTTAATCCGTGTGCGGCAGTTCACCATTTCCGAGGGGCACCTGGTGTGCACGCCCGACCAGGTGCAGGGCGAAATCGCCGACATCTTGGAATTGATTCATTATTTGATGAAGAGCATCGGTTTGGATGAGGGTTTGACCTACCGCTTCTCCAAGTGGGACGAGAACAATCGCGAAAAATACATCGGCACGGCACAGCAATGGGAGGACGCCCAAGACAACATGCGGAGCATTCTGCAAACGCTGGGGTTGGATTTTGTCGAAGCCGACGGCGAAGCGGCCTTTTACGGCCCAAAGCTGGACATTCAGGCCCGCAATGTCCACGGCAAGGAGGACACCCTCATCACAGTGCAGATTGACTTCCAGTTGGCCGAGCGTTTCGGCATGACGTATATTGATAAAGATGGTGAGAAAAAATATCCCATTGTCATCCACCGTACCTCCATCGGCTGCTACGAGCGCACGCTGGCGATGCTGATTGAAAAATTCGCTGGGGCGTTCCCAGTATGGCTGGCCCCCACGCAAGCCCGTATTTTAACCATCACCGAGCGGGGCGACGACTGGGCGCGTGAGGTTCAAAAAGCATTGCAAGCAAAAGGAATTCGCGTGGAGCTCGATCTGCGCAACGAGAAAATTGGCTACAAAATCCGCGAAGCCCGCGGCATGCGTGTGCCCTATCTTTTGGTCATCGGCGACCGCGAGGCCGAGGCACGTCAGCTGGCCGTCACTCGCCGCAACGAGGGTGACCTTGGCGTGATGGATGTGGAAACTGTCGTGGCGCGAATCGAGCAGGATATTCGGGAGAAGAAGCTGGATTAGGCGTCAGCGCCGCTCGCCTGCTCCCCGCAATGAACAGGCAGACGAGGGGAACATATCAACACGCGCGCTACCGCTGTATTTGCCGCGTTGGCACTCTTTCGCCCCGTAGCCTACGGGTTCACCACCGTCGGCGTTTTGCCGATCCCCACGGCTTTGGTGGCCAGGGCTGTCCAGGTGCCGCAGCCGCAGATGCCGTCGCCGACAAGGCCGTTGGCCCGTTGGAAGCGTTCTAGCGCGGCCTGTGTGCCGTTGCCAAAGATGCCGTCCAAGCCGCTGCCCGTGTAGCCCAGCGCGTTCAAGGCGTCTTGCATGGTCAGCACATAAACCCCGCGCGAGCCGTGCCGCAGGGTGATATACCCGCCGCTGGCACAGGCTGGGGGCGTCAGGCGTCGGTCAAAATGCACCCAAGTGGGCGTGAGGTATTGCGGCTCCACGTAGGTCCATTGACAAAAGCGTATGGCCGAGGCGTGCAGCTGATTGCGCACGGCAGACGTTAGGTTTTGCCCGGTATCAAAGGCCATGCCCGCGTAATGCTGGGACTGCGCCGCGTGCCCGCCCTCCCAAATGCGTTTGAAGGCGTAGCCCACATGAATGGGCCGGGCATAATAGGCGCGAAAAGCATTCCATGTCTGCATGGTGCGAAGGTCTGTCCAAAGCAGGGTGGACTTGGTTGAACCCCGAAACTCGCGCACGGTTAAGCTGCGTCCAACGACATGCGGCATGATTTCGTCGGGGTCGCGGGTGTAGCGCTCGACTTGCAGCGTGTTGGGGTTGTACACATAAATCAACATCAGACAAGCCCTCCCAGCAATAATACGCCCATGTTTTCCTGTGTGATTTCGGCCAGTTGCGCGGTGTCCAGCGGGCAGCAGCCCTGCCCGGTTTCGACGGTATACGCAGGGCGGTTGTATTCTTGAATAAACCAATCCTTGTAGCCCGCGTTGCCGCTTTCGGGCGGCGTTGTGGACAGCGTGTACCCGGATAGCGAGGCGAAAAACTTGCCAATCAACTCGGAAAGCGGGGGATTGTGCTCCCCAAACTTCCAGTAGATTTCTCGCCCTTGGCTGTGGTGGCTCAAAGTCAGGCGGTAATCACCGGCCTTGGTAAAGGCGGCCATGGCTTGGCTTTCGGGCTCACAGAGGGGCGCGGGCCCCACATAATCGCGCGGGGCGGGCCGGGTAATTCCCATCTGCGCTTTGATGTCGCGAGCCGATTCCCATCCCGCGGGGTATTGCAGATTGAGATCTACCCCATGCGCGTTGGCCTTCCAGCCACCGGGAAAGGGAATGCCATCCCGGGCGCAAGCGGCCTTTGCAAAGTGATAGAAGTCGTTGTCTGAGGTGATGTTGTTCGCCATCAAATCGCAGTCAAGCATCGGATTGTCGCTGATTAGCGGTTCGCCGCTCATCGGTTCGCTGCCACGCACCGGCCCAATGCCACCTGTTACCAAATCCACGCCATCCGGGTTGACCATGGGGATGATGTCGTAGCGGTGGGTGGAAAGCAAATTGCCCACGGTGTATCCCTCGATGCGCCCTTGCAGAACGGCGGTTTTGCATAATGTTTCGATGAAAATCATCAGCATGGGGGTGTTGATCCACTCATTGGCGTGGTGCGCGGCGTTGTAGGCCACGCGGTGCTCGCCGTCCCCGACGCGCACGCCATACAAGGTGCGGCCCAGCACACTTTTCCCGGCGGAAAAGATTTTAATGAAGGGATACCGCCGTTTAAGCGCCATCAAATTCAGCTGCATCACCCGCCAGGTGTAGGGCAAGTCGGCATTGACCACCGACCAGCGCTGGGGCAGCCGCACGGTTCCCGAAAGCCGCGCGGTAAAATCCACCCCCGGATTGGCGGCAACAATCAGCGCGGGATGGATATCATGCGCCTGGGCAAGGCTATCCAGGGTGTCCGCTGCCGTAACGGCGTGGGGCGTAACCCCCGCAATGGCCGGGGCAAGGATGTCCCATACCGAAGCGGCGCTGCCCCCCGGCGCGCCCTCCAAAAGCCGCATGGTTTCCACGGCGGCTTGAGTGGCCGGGCCAAAGACACCATCCACAACAAGGTTTTGCCCATAGGCCTTATTGAGCATACTCTGCAAAAAGGCCACCCACGGGCCATGCGTGCCGGGCGCAGACATTTCCACAACAGGCCCTCCATTCTTATCAACACAAGCCGATTTAATCCTATATCGCAAACGCAAGCCGATTTAATCCTATGCGAAAATCGCGGGAAATATGTCGGTGCAACGCAAAAATTGCGCCAAACCGCGCCAGCGCAACAACCCCTTGCGCGTATGTTGCGTTGGCGTTGCAGACAAAACCCCGCGCAGGCTGTACCATTAAACCATCCCCGGCGCGACAAGGTATGGCAAAAGGCGAGGGCCAAGGCGGGCCCAAGATATGCCAAAAGGTGAGGGCTAAGACATTCCAAAAAGCAAGGGCCAAGGCAGCGGCCAGGGTATGCCAAAGCCACCGCCCAAGGCATGGCAGCCGGCCACGTCGAGTGGTCACAGCAAAGGGCCATGGCAAAAGAACCGGCAAGGAGAAGAACACAATGGCAGAAGATATCCTCACCGGCGTTGCGGAAGGTCTGGTGGCCTTGCGCCGTCAGCGCGGGCTGTCGCAGGACGCGTTGGCCGAGATGCTCAACGTAACCCGACAGGCAGTTTCCAGTTGGGAACGCAGCAAAACCCTGCCCGACGTGCTGACCCTGCACACCATCGCCAAGCTGTTCGACGTGTCCATGGACGCGTTGGTGGACGGCAGGGTGATTCCGGCAAAGGGCCAAACCAAGTATGAACTGGCGCTCAGCCGCTTTTACACGGTGTGGCTGCTGCTCGCGGTTGGGCTGTGTTTGGTGCTGGGGCTGGGGTATAATACCCCGCGCGTGTGGCTGGTGTCGGGTGTTGGCTGTGCCTTTCTCTTCTTCTTTCTCGGGCTTTTGACCCACGCCATCATTACCTTGCTGCGCAAAGATTAAAGGAGGTCGTGCTATGAAAAAAACCCTGCGCAATATTCTGCTGGCGCTTGCACTGGTTGCTTTGGGGGTGCTGTTGCTGCTCAAAGCCCTGAACATCTATGATGTCAATCTGTTCTTCCCGGGTTGGTGGACGCTGTTCATCATCGTGCCCCCCCTGTTTTTTATCATCGAAGAGGGCTTTTCCTTTGCAAAGCTAATGGTGATCAGCGTCGGTGTGATTCTGCTGATTTGGCAGCAAGGGTATGTTACCAGCGAGCAGCTCTGGCCGATTTTCGGTGCCACAGCGGTGACCGGCGTGGGCATGCTGCTGTTGTACAAGGTGATTTTTCGCAAAATGATCCAGCCGACCAATTCATGCAAAAATCAGGAACAGTCGGGAGCCGGAAACCAGAGGGAACATCGTGGCGTTTTTGACGGGTTCTCGGCCGACTACGCCGGACAGCCCTTTGAAGGCACCGACTGCCGCGCTGTGTTTGGCGGCGGCCAGTTGGATTTGACCAACGCCATCATCGCCCAGGACTGCACCATCAATTGCGAAGCGATTTTTGGCGGAATGGAAATCTATTTGCCCTACGAGGTCAATATCAAAGTCGTGGGCAGCGGCATCTTTGGCGGGGTGGAAAACAAACGCAAGGGATGGCCTCATCGGCCCGAATATCCCACCGTAACCATTCGCGCCAAGAGCGTATTCGGCGGCGTTTCAATTGATTCCAGCCGGGCGGTGCCGCGGAATAACAATGGCTCAAAGGATGAGGAATACAATCACTCACAGGGTGAGGACTAGCAATGGCTCACAGGGCGTGTAAATGGCCCGTAGTATTCCAAAATAAAGCAAGGCTCCCCTCATACCACATGCGGGGAGCTTTGCTTTGTCAACCAAGTCGCGAAAGGCTTTGCGCGTTCATCGGTGCGCGTTTATCACCACGCGTTCGCCGGCGCGTGCTTATCGGGGAGCACGTATTGGCGGCGTTCATCGGCGTGTGCGTGCCGGCACGCTTTTCTTGGTGCGCGCATATTGGTATGCCTTCATTGGCGCGGCGTGGCATGGATCAGCCATCAACCCGCGTCAATTTCTGTCCCTGCTTGGTGTCCTCCACCGCATATCCGCGTTGGCGCAGGGTTTCGCGCAGCGCATCGGATTTTGCAAAATCGCGCTGCTCGCGCGCGGTTTTCCGCTGGAGCAACAGGGCTTCAATTTCTTCGTCCAGAGCGTCCTCACCCTCTTGCAAAAGGCCCAGAATGTTGCCGAAATAGGCCAGGGTGTCAAGGGCCAGCGCGCATTCAGACGCGCGCATGGGCGCGGCCTCATCAGCCAGCGCGAGGTTGGTTCGGTTGACATAATCAAACAACACGCCGATCGCTCCGGCGGTATTAAGGTCATCATCCATGGCCGCAACAAAGGCTTTGCGGGCATCCGCAGCGGCATCGGAAATCGCTTGCCGAACGACTTGATTGGCATCGTTCGCCGTTGGTCGAACGGACTGTGCCTGATTGGCAGCGTCCGCTGATGGTTGAACGGCTTGCGCCTGATTGGCGTCGCCCACCGATTGCTGAACGACCGGCCCCGCATCGTCTGCCGCTTGTTGAGTGCCCTGCCCGGCGTGTGCCTGGTGGTGTCGCAGGTTATTGCGGCAGTTGTACAGCCGATCCAAGGCGCTACGAGCTTGTTGCAACTGGTTTTCTGAAAACTGCAAGGGCGAGCGGTAGTGCGCGCCGAGTAGGAAAAAGCGGATGGCTTCGCCGCTGTGCAGCGTCAGTAGGTCATGAACGGTAAAGAAATTGCCTTCGGACTTGCTCATTTTTTTGTTATCGAACTGCAAAAAACCGTTGTGCATCCACGCGTTGGCGAAGGGCTTTCCGGTGGCGCCCACGCTTTGGGCTACCTCGTTTTCGTGGTGGGGAAAGAGCAAATCTTCGCCGCCCGCATGGATATCCATGGTCTCGCCAAGGTATTTCATGGACATCGCCGAGCACTCAATGTGCCAGCCCGGACGCCCGTTACCCCAGGGTGAGGCCCATGCGGGCTCACCGGGTTTTTGGGCCTTCCACAGGGCAAAATCCATGGGGTGGCGTTTGGTTTCGCCCACGGCAATGCGTGCACCGGCGGCCAGATCTTCCATATCCTGCCCGGAAAGCTTGCCGTAATCGGGAAAGTTTTGGGTGTTATAATACACATCGCCGTTGCTTTCGTAGGCCAAATCCTCGTCGATTAACCGCGCAATCAGCGCGATCATCTCGTCCATATGCTGCGTGGCGCGGGGGTGCACCGTGGCCGGGCGAATGCCAAGCGCACGGGCATCTTCCAGATAAGCCGCAATGTACCGCTCGCCAAGCTCGGCCACGGTGGTGTTTTCTTCCTCGGCGCGGCGGATCATTTTGTCGTCGATGTCGGTGAAATTTTGCACGAAAATCACGCGCAAGCCTTGGGACTCCAAAAACCGCCGCAGGGTGTCGAAAATCACCGCCGGACGGGCGTTGCCGATATGGATGTAGTTGTACACCGTCGGCCCGCAGCAATAGATGCGCGCAACGCCGGGTTCGACAGGGACTAAGGGTTGTTTGGCGTGGGTGTGACTGTTGTAGATGTGCATGGAGCGGCCTCTTTTTCTCGATTTCTGCTGGGAATCATATGCACGCGTTGATTGTTGATGCGCACGACATGGCCGGGGTTACCCACCACGGTACTGCCGGGCGGAATGTGCCCCAACACCACGGCACCCGCGCCGATTTTACTGCCGCGGCCAATGGTGATGGGCCCCAAAACCTTGGCGCCGGCACCGACGATGACGTCATCCTCCACGGTCGGGTGGCGCTTGCCGCGATCCTTGCCTGTGCCGCCCAACGTAACGCCCTGATACAGCGTAACATTGCAACCAATTTCCGTGGTTTCACCAATGACAACGCCACTGCCGTGATCAATAAAAAGTCCTTCGCCAATGGTGGCGGCCGGATGAATATCAATGCCGGTGGTGCGGTACACGCGGGCCATCATACGCCGCGCGCGCAGGTGTTTCCCCTTATGCCATAAGCGGTTCGCCCGCACATGGGTGCGGATGGCGCGATACCCGGGATAACAAGTAACCGCCTCCAATGTACTCTGTACGGCGGGGTCGCGATCCAGAATGGCCTTGAGATAGGAATCCATTTTTTTCTTCAATTGCTTCACCAATCGTTGTGGAGGCCAATGCCCCAAGGGGATTTGCGGGCTGGCGCGGCGTTCGCCCCTCTGCCGTATGCCGCCAAGGCAGGGGGGGGAATGCCGGGAAAAACCGGTGCACATATGCAGAAAGCCGGCTTCTTATGGTTATGCGGGCGCAGGAGGAAATGACGCAGGGGGGGGCGTCATAGAAACGGCAGAAGCGAAAGAAGCGCCGGAACCATTTTGTCACCATGCAGTATACCATAAACCGGACGCCATTTATAGGGTGGAAAAGGCGGTCCCACGGAAATCAATTTTCGTCAGCAGGAAGCAAAAGATGATACTATAAAGCCTTCGTTCATCCCACGCCAATGTTGGAGGAAGGGTGAGCGAAGGTTTTTTATACAACAATGTCCTTTATGGCCATTCGAAAGAACAAAACCATAAAGGACATCTGTAACCGAAGAAGTCAACCATACCCGACAAATCCGAGAACGCCGACAAACGGTTACACCCTCAGTATAACCGCCGGATGGGTGGCCTATACGGGGACGGGCGAAAAAGTTTTCCAATTGCTGCCAGGAGTGCGCTGGGCATTAAAAATCATTTGGCGCAAATGTGCAATCCGACAGTGACCCCAAAAATTATTTGGCGCAAAGGCGCAGGCTGGCATTCGTCTCAAAAAATCATTTTGGTACCAAGGCGCAAGTTGGCGCCTGGCCTTAAAAACCATTCAGCGCAAAGGTGCAATTCGGCACCTGGACTTAGGCGGTGTCTACCCAAGATGGTATTCAGCGTCTTCCGGGCGCTTTTGCCCCCGCTCTGCGTTGCTCGTCGGTTGCATATTTTCGATATGCGCCCTCCTCGCGCCTTGATTGGGGTCAAAATCACCCGAAATCCACTCGAAAAATCTCATGTAGACACCACCTAGAAATCATTCAACACAAAAAACGCGATCCGGCCCCCGCCTTGGGGGAGGTTTTCGGCGCGGATTTCCCCGTGGTGCTGCATCACCACGCGCTTGGCGATGGAAAGCCCCAGCCCCAGGCCATGCCCCGGGGTGCGGGCGGTGTTGGCCGTGTAGAAATCCTCAAAAAGATGCGCCGCGGTTTGGACGTCCATGCCGGGGCCGCAGTCGTCAATCCAAAAGGTGGTGGCGTCGGCATCCTGGCGCGCGCACAGGGTGATGGTGCCGCCGTCTGTGGAATACCGTAGCGCGTTGTCTAAAATATTTACCAACACCTGCAACATTAGGGGTGTGTTCACCTGTGCCTGGCACGCGGCATCGGCTTTAATTTCAAAGGAAATATCCCGATCCTGCACCTTGCCGCCGATGGCGCGCGTGGCTTGCTCCAAAAGCTTGGCGGTGCTCATCCACTCCCGCGCCAGGGGGGTGTCCGAGGCTTGCGCCCGCATCAGCATCATCAGCACTTCGATGAGGTGCGACAGCCGTTCGCACTCGTCCAGCACAATGTCCAGCGATTCCTCTGCCGTGGGGCCCGTGGCCGTGCCGTCGCGTACGGCTTGTACAAAGCCTTGAATGGAGGTCATGGGGGCGCGCAGCTCGTGGGACACCGAGGCCATAAAAAAGGCTTGCGACCGTTGCGCGTTGCCAAGCGACTCGGCCATGACGTTGATGCCGTGTCCCAAATCGCCAAGCTCATCCTGTCGGCGGGTGTTGACACGACGGTCAAAGTGTCCCTGCTCAATGGCCCGCACGGTTTGGTGCATGGCGCGCAGGGGACGCGTGATGGAGCGAGCCACCAGCGTGGCGGCAAACAGAGCCAACACCATGGCTGCCACCAAAATGCCCGAAAAGTTTTGGAACCAATCTTTAATTTGCAGGTTAATCTGCGTAACCGGCATTTCGACGATGATCACGCCCGTGTTGCCGGCTTGATCGCTCATCCTCTGTCCGGCTACCATGGCCTGCCCGCCCCGATGGGTAAACAGCACGGGAGCGTCGGCGTTCATGGCCTCGGCATACACCATCAAATGCGTTGCCGGAAGCGTCGTCAGGGGCAGCAGCCCCGTGGTGGTTGGGGCGTTGACCTCCAGCCAATAGCCACGGCCGTACGCCGTTTGCGGATCGCCCAAAATCAGCACCACCGAGCCGTGTAGCTGATCCGACGCGTTAAACATGGTGGTGCGCATGGCCGACGAAATATACACACCGTTGACCTCTTGGGCCGTAAGCGCGCTGATGTTGCGGGTGTGTTTGACCAGCTCGTCGCTGTGCTGGCGGCGCACGGTGCGCGAGGTGATGGTGGACAGCAGCACCATGGTCAGCCCCAAGGTTAGGGCAACCACCGCAACCACCGCCAGCGCCACGCGCAAAAACAGGGGAACCCTCGCTCCGTCCCGTCGAGGGGTTATTTTGGCAGCTCGCATTTATAACCCACCCTCCAAACCGTCTGCAAGTAGGCACCCGCGTCGCCCAGCCGCTCGCGCAGACGCTTGACGTGCACATCCACGGTGCGGCTGTCGCCGTTATATTCATACCCCCAAACCCGATCCAGCAGGGTGTCGCGAGAGAAGGCGATATCACGGTTTTTTACCAAAAAATATAACAATTCCAGCTCACGCGGGGGCATGGGGATGACCTGCCCCTGCCACGTGACGGTATAGGCGGTTTTGGAAATGATCAATTCACCCAAGGCGGCGGTATCGTCGGACGCGGGGGTTGTGCGGCGCAAAAGGGCGCGAATGCGTGCCGTTAATTCCAGCGGTTTGAAGGGCTTGACGATATAATCATCTGCGCCAAGCTCCAAGCCCTGTACGCAATCAAAGACCTCACCACGCGCCGTCAGCATCAAGATGGGGAAGGTGTAGGTACGCCGAATGCGGCTGAGCACCTCAAACCCGTCCAACCCGGGCATCATGATGTCCAAAATCAGCAAATCAGGCGGCGTGGACTCGCAAGCCACCAGGGCGTCATCCCCGCGATGGACAAAATAAACCTCATGTCCCTCCTTGGTTAAATACAGGGAAATCAGCTTGCAAATGTTGACATCATCATCGGCCACAAGAATTTTGGTCATGATACACCCCACAAAAAACGAGCGAGCTGTGCGCCTTACAATTTACGCTTCACAAAAGCGAGCGATGCGCCCTACAATTTCACAACCGTCACGCCGTAATCGCCCTCGCCGAACTCCCCGTTGCGGTAGGACTGCACCGCGGGGCTGCTCTTCAGATGCGCCTGCACACCGTTGCGAAGGGCACCCGTGCCCTTGCCATGGATGACGGTGACCTCATGCAGACCGGACAACATGGCGTGATCCAAAAAAGCGTCGATCTCGGGGATGGACTCATCCAGCGTCTTGCCCCGCAAATCCAGCGACATGGCGGGCGCGGGCGCGCCTTTTTCGGCTTTTGCTTTTTCGCCCGGACGCACCGTGCGGGTGGATTTCCCCACGTTTGCCTTGGTTTTTCCCGAATCGCACAGGCGATCCTTGGACACCTTCATGCGCATGGTACCCGCTTGCAGCAACACCTGCCCCCTGGCGTCGGGCAGGGTCAGCACCTCACCTATGGTGGTGGTGCCCATCAGACGCACCCGCTGGCCCACGCGCACGGATGCGAGCGGCTGTTCGGTTTCGTCGGCTGCAAGGTCGGGGGCGTCCAAAATGGCATCGCGCAGGGCTTTTTGGTTGTCACGCAGGGCTTGGATGGACGCATTGTCGGCGTTTTGCTTGGCCTTTTGGGCGGCTTGCATGGCGCGGTCGGATTGCTCCCGCGCTTGCAGCAAAATGCGCCGTGATTGCGCGCGGGCGTCGGCCAGCGCGGATTGCTCTTTCTTCTGCAAATCGCCAAGCAGTGCCGCGGCTTCCTCGCGCATGGCAACGGCCTCTTGATGAATTTTTTTTGCTACCTCGCGCTCGCGCTCGGCCAAAATCCGCTGCTCTTGCGCCGAGGAAATCACCGCTTCAAAGTGAATGTCCTCCTGGGTCAACAGCGCGTTGGCACGGTCGATGACGGAGCCCGGCATACCCAGTCGCGTGGCGATGGCAAAGGCGTTGGACTGCCCCGGAATGCCGATAGACATGCGATAGGTGGGGCGCAGGGATGAGACGTCAAACTCCATGCTGGCGTTTTCGATGCCCGCGGTGGTCAGCGCGTAGGCCTTGACCTCGCTGTAGTGGGTGGTGGCCACGGTGCAAACCTGGTGCGCGTATAGGTGCTCCAACAGGCTGATGGCCAGCGCCGCGCCTTCGGTGGGGTCGGTGCCCGCGCCAAGCTCGTCGAGCAGCACCAAGGTGCCCGGACGAATCTCGCCCAACAGCGAAACAATGTTGGAAATGTGCGAGGAAAAGGTGGAAAGCGATTGCTCAATGCTCTGTTCGTCGCCGATGTCGGCGTAGATATCGGCAAACACGGCAGCCCGCGTGCCCACAGCGCAAGGCAGGTGCAACCCCGCCGCCGCCATCAGCGAAAATAACCCCACGGTTTTGAGCGACACGGTTTTGCCACCCGTGTTGGGGCCGGTAATCACCAAGGTGCGGAAATCGTGCCCCAGATGGACATCCACGGGCACCACCTGGTCCGGGTTGATCAGCGGATGGCGCGCCGCAACGAAGTTCAGCTGATTCTGATCGTTCAAAACTGGGGCCACGCCGCGCATTCCGCGTGAAAGCTCGGCTTTGGCAAAGGCAAAATCCAGGGTGCACAGCACGGTTTGGTTGTGCAGCAGTGCGGCGTCAAACAGGGCGATGCGCGCGGAAAACTCCGCCAAAATGCGTTGAATTTCCTCGCGTTCTTGGCTTTGGAGCTCGCGGAATTGGTTGTTGAGTTGCACCACGGCCATGGGCTCGATGAAGATGGTTTGCCCCGAGGCCGATTGATCGTGCACAATGCCGGGGACGCTGTTCCGGCTGGAGGATTTCACGGGCAGCACAAACCGTCCCGACCGCTGGGTTACCAGCACCTCTTGCAGATGGGACTGCATGGTGGAGGAGCGCAAAAAGCCGTCCAGCCGTTCGCGAACCTGTTCTTGCACCCGGCGCATTTTTTGCCGAATCCCCGCCAACGCCGGGCTGGCGTGGTCGGAAAGCTCGTCCTCGCTGAGGATGGCGCCCCGGATGTCATCCTCCAAGGTGCGTTGGGGGGAAAGTGTGCGGGCCAGCGCACGCAGGCTGTTTTCTAAGGGGGGCTGGTCGGCAGACTGGGCGTGTGCGGCGTCGTGGGACGCGGTGCCGGCTTGTTCCGCATGATGGC
>JGI994J12354_10001381_pt1 | contig 24557 bp, 21 predicted proteins | sample IntmicLarv3ML3BL_FD_12354 | JGI IMG/M metagenome (IMG submission 12354)
AGTATTTATGCAATGTATCGACCAATCTCTGAGGGTGCAGAGTCTTTTGAAGAGCTGCAGCAGATAAATGCAGAGGTTATTGCGTGGCTTACTGTTTTTGGAACAACCATTGATTATCCAGTAGTACAGGGGAAAAATAACAGTAAGTATGTTAATACAGATGTAAAGGGTAATTATTCACTGTCGGGGAGTCTGTTTTTGGATTTTGAAAATACGGCGGATTTTTCGGATTTTAACAGTATTATTTATGGACATCATATGGATAAACAGGTGATGTTTGGAGGCATTGAGTTCTTTGGTGACGAAGAATATTTCGATGAGAGACGCTATGGTAGCTTGTTTCATAGTGGTAGAGAATATGGGCTAGAATTCTTTGCATTTATGCATGTAGATGCTTATGATTTTACGATTTACAGGGTGGCGGTGCCAGACAACAACCGACAAGAATATATAGATAATTTAATTAGAAAAGCAAAAAACACTAGAGATATTGGTGTAACTATAGAAGATAATATTTTATTGCTTAGTACATGTACTTCTGATAGTACGAACGGCAGGCATATCTTGGCAGCACGAATTTTAGATGAGACGTTTATCAACACCTTCCCAACAGACACCGAAGGCGGAGTAGGGATCGGTGGAGTAGACGACCTATCGGGCGTGACATTCCTTGACAGAATACCAACATGGGGTTGGATTGTACTATGGATAGTGTTGCTGTTATTGATACTTATCATCATCGATGGAATACGAAGTATAGCCAAGAAAGGCAAGAAAAAAGATAAAAAAGAGAGCGAAGAAGATGAACAAAAAGCAGACGATGAAGAAGCTTAAAATGGTCTTAATAGGCTGTTTGATTATGGTTTCTTGTATAACTGAAAAAGTAAGTCTTGTATATGCGGATTCATCCGCTTCAATTAACGTACTCTTTGACCAGGAATTTATTGGTGAGGGCGGCAAAAGGATAACTACTGCGGATAGAGAATTAATCTACGAATTGGTTGCAAAAGAATCAAGCAATCCTATGCCGACGGGCAGTGTTGGCGGTGTTTATGAAACAACACTAAAAGGAAATGATGCTGACGATTTGAAAATTATTTTCGATCAGGTAGGTAAGTTTGAGTATACACTAAGGGCTTCAGCTAAGAATGATTTGCGTGGACTGATTCCGACAGGAGAGACGTCATACAGGCTTGAAGTTACGGTCTTGAAAAAGATGAGTGGTGAGCTAGAACCATTTGCTTTTGCATTTAATTCGGATGGAGAGAAAATCTTAGATCCACCATTTGTTTACACGGTGCAAGATACTCATAATGTCAAGTATGGTTTCCAATCAGGAACAAAAGGTATGGGTGACTTACCGCAAGCAGTAAAGGATATGTTACCAGCGACTGAACATGGCAAATTAGATGGAGATGTTGTAACCCCGTCGTCGAGCCTCGCAATCGGAACAACGGTTGAGGCAAATGGCGGAACTTGGACATTTATTGGCTGGGAGCCAACTTCGCAAACAGTCGATGGCGAAGATGTAATGTTTATAGGAATATGGGAATTCAAATCTCATTCAGGTGGAGAAACACCAAAAGAGCCTGAACATGACCCGCAATCACCGACGATTAAGAGGCCAACAAGCAAACCACTTGCAAGGCCAGTGGCGGCGACCAAGAAGGGCGGGATAGCGAAGACTGGTGATACGACGAAGATATATACACTAGTAGCACTAGCGGCAGCGTCAGCAGGACTGGTTATCTTAGCAGTCGTTAAAAGACGTAGACGAGATGAAGAATAGAGATGAATGAATAAAAGGCTTTGTTAGTTTAGAAAACTAGCAAAGCCTTTATCCAAAAGTAGGGGGTGTGGATGATATAACAGCACAACAAAGTAGTTACATAAAAATTGTGGCAATGGCAAGCATGCTCATTGATCATATAGGGTTGATTTTATTTCCGCAGTACAGCATACTTCGCATAATTGGCAGAATCGCTTTTCCGCTTTTCGCCTACCAGATAGGAATCGGGGTCAAACACACCAGAGATATTAAAAAATACTTTTTACGACTTTTCTTATTTGGGGTTGCAATACAGTTCTTCTATTCAATTAGTGCATCTTCAATAGGAGAAGACCCGTGGAGTATGAATATCTTATTTACACTTGCTTTGGGTGTTTGCGCCATCGTCAGTTACGAACGAAAGTGGTATCTATTGCTTACGGCGACTATAGTAGCGCCAATGCTATTGGCACTTATAGGGGTTACCATTGATTATGGAATATATGGTGTTCTTCTAATATTTGGCATGTATATGACGAGAGAAAACTTGCGTAATCTGGTGGTATTTACGGTGTTGCTGACGGTTATAACTTGCATTTTCGAAAAAGATTTGATTCAAGCATACAGCCTTGCGGCATTGATATTTATAGCCAAACCGCTTTCAGTTAAAGTGAAGATACATTGGATGGTATTTTATCTTTTCTATCCGTTGCATTTAGTAATAATACAACTTATTCATAGTATTACATAGTAGGACGCGCTCAAAGTGTAGAACATTTTGAGAGTGTCTTTATTTTAAGTGGAAATTTAATTGAGGAAATGATTAATTATTGCAATATCTTGACATATTGTGGCAAAATTCTGATTTAGGGAGTTATCTTACAGATGAAAACATGATATAATCTAATTCAATCTCTAAGTAGTATGTAAGAGAAGGCGATGAAAGAAAAATGTTTTGAGAAGGTCAAGGAGGGGCAGAATGTCTACGAAGAAGAAAAAGGTAATATTTTCAATATTGCTAGCGATAGGTCTTATTGGCTTCTTCGTTCCATTTATCCTAATATTTACGTTTAATATAGATTATGATGGACTGATAAACAATGACATAGTTGCTTTTATAATTTGTATTGTTAGTATTTATTTTATCATTGGCGGTTGCATCGGTTTATATCGGATAAGCGACAAATTCAAAATAGTATTGAGGGTAGTTGGCGAGATATTTTGGTGGCTACCATAAAGGCAAGAAGAAGTTGCAAAAATANATTATAGTAAAGGATGAAAAAGAAAATGGAAAATCAAACAGAGAATCAAACGGAGAAGCAAAGAAGGTATGGTCTGCTAACAACTATTACAATGATTGTGGGAATAGTTATCGGATCGGGAATATTTTTTAAGACAGACGATATCTTGACTTATACAAATGGCAATGTGTGGCTTGGAATATTAGTTTTCACGATTGCGGCGATAAGTATTATTTTCGGAAGTTTGACAATCAGTAACTTGGCAATGATGACAGATAAAACCGGTGGAGCTATGGCGTACGCGGAAGAGTTTGTCAGTAAGAAATTCGGCTGTGCTTTTGGCTGGTTCCAAACTTTTATGTATATGCCAACATTGACGGTAATTCTTAGTTGGGTATTTGGAATTTATTTTTGCCAACTGTTCAACATTGAAACAGGACTTGCAGGGCAGATTGGTTTCGGATTAATTTGGTTTTTTATATGTATGTTTTATAATATTATTTCACCTAAACTTGGTGGATTTTTCCAAAATGCGTCAACATTTATTAAACTAATCCCATTGAGTGTTATCGCGATTGCGGGCTTGATATTTGGGAATCCAAGCGAAACATTAGCAACGGCAAATACAGTGGGTGGAAGTTCGATAGGATGGATAGCGGCGATTGGACCGATTGCCTTTTCATTCGATGGATGGATTTTCACGACAACTATTTCTCATGAGGTTAAAAATGCCAAACGTAATGTGCCATTGGCATTAGTAGTAGGACCTACATTTGTCTTAGCTTGCTACTTGCTTTATTTTGTCGGAGTTAGTGCGTTTTTAGGACCAGAAGAAGTAATGAAATTGGGTGATGCTTCGGCGGCTGAGATGGGGCGTCAAGTCTTCGGACCTTTTGGCGCGAAAGTGTTACTTACTTTTGTTGTTATATCAATTATGGGAACAATTAATGGTGTGGTTATGGGAACTATTAGAATGCCATACGCACTAGCTTCACGTGGGATGTTGCCAGGAAGTAAGTGGATTGGTAAGATGAATGACAAACTTCAGATGTCAATTAATTCAGGGCTTTTTGCGATGGCAGTATGTGGAGTATGGTGGGTAATTCACTATTTCACAATGCGTTTTGGATTATTGGGCAATTCAGATATATCGGAAATTTCGATTGTTATGTGCTACGTATTATTTGTTGTGCTGTATTTCAAAGTGTTTACGCTTTGGCGCAAAGGAAAGATAGCGGGCATTGCCAGAGGAGTTATCTTCCCCGTCTTAGCAACAGGGGGGGCAGCGTTTATTGTTTACGGTGGTCTTCAAAATCCATATTTCTTTATTTTCGTTGGAATATGCTTTGTTGTATTTATTGCGGGGTACCTTTTCAAGCCTCGAAAAGTAGAAAATTGTACAAATATTGAAGAGTAGTTCAAGGAAAAAACAACCTTCAAAATAGGAGTTGATTTTAGCTATAGATTCTGCATATATTACCTTTGTTGTGGCAAGGACAGAAAAGGAGGTAATAGTATGAAGTATGGTTATGTTAGAGTATCAAGTAGAGATCAAAATATTGACCGACAGATGACGGCGATGAAAGAGGCAGAAGTACCTAGCGAAAGAGTTTTTATAGACAAAATCTCTGGGAAGAATTTCAATCGACCAAAATATTTGCGAATGATTCGAAAATTGCAAGAGAACGACGAAGTGTATATAAAGTCTATTGATCGTCTAGGTCGCAATTACGAGGAAATAATCGAGCAGTGGAACATCTTGACTAAGGTGAAAAATGTTGACATAGTGGTGCTTGATTTTCCATTACTTAACACCAAAAATAGTGTCAATGGAGTTACAGGTAAATTTATAGCCGACCTTGTCTTGCAGGTTTTATCCTATGTTGCACAGATAGAACGTGAAAACATCCATCAAAGACAAAAAGAAGGTATTAAAGAAGCGAAGAAAAGAGGCGTTAAATTTGGGCGTCCACCGCTAGACTTACCAAAGGAGTTTTATGAAGTAGTGACATTGTGGCAAAGCGGCTGCATCAGTATGAGAAGTGCCTCAGCAAAATTAGGAATTAACCATAGGACATTTGCAAAGTGGGTATCACTCGTGGAAGGGCAAAAAGATGAAAATATTGATTGTTTATGCAACTAAATACGGAGCGACCAAGGAAATCGTTGGGAAATTAGAAGGATATCTAGAGGGAGATGTAACTACGTGTAACATCGATGATAAACCTACCATTAAGCCCAAGGACTATGACTGTGTCATCATTGGAAGCCCAGTAGTGGCGGGGGCTATCAAAAAAGGAATTAAAGAATTTGCCCAAAATAATGTGAAGGAACTGCAAGAGAAAAAAGTGGGGATTTTTGTTAGTGGTCTGGCGGAAGATGGAATGTCGGACTATTTGCGAAATAATTTCCCAAAAGAATTGTTGGCGACAGCCAAGGAGAAAGCTTTTTTAGGCGGAATTTATGACCCTCAAAAATGTAATTTCTTTGCACGTATGATATTAAAAGCAGTGGCAAAGATGGACAAGTATACCAATACGATAGATGATGAGAAAATTTCATCATTTGCAAAGAATTTGATGATGTGATATTGGTTATAGATAGCACGAAAACAGGAGGGTAAAGTTATGAAAATAGGAACAGTGAAAGAAATTAAACAATACGAATTCCGAGTGGGATTGACTCCGAGTAACGTTAAAAGCTATGTGAATGCGGGACATGAGGTTTACGTTGAGACTGGTGCTGGTATTGGCTCAGGCTTTGAAGATGTAGAGTATAGCGATAACGGGGCAACAATAGTTAGTACAGCTAGGGAAGTGTGGGATTCTGTGGATATGATGGTTAAGGTGAAAGAACCATTAGCAAAAGAGTATCCGTTTTTCCGTGAGGGGCTGATTTTGTATACATATCTTCATTTGGCGGCGGACAAGCCACAGACAAAAGCACTATTGGCGGCTGGAGTTAAAGGAGTTGCATATGAAACGCTCGTAGACCAAGGCTTGCCGTTATTGGCACCAATGAGTCAGATAGCTGGGCGACTTAGTATTCAAGAAGGAGCAAAGTATTTAGAAAAAATATATGGTGGTAGCGGCATTTTGCTTTCAGGAGTTCCCGGAACGCCAAAGGCCAATGTCCTAATCCTAGGCGGTGGCTCAGTGGGGACGAACGCTTGTAAAATAGCAATAGGTATGGGTGCAAACGTTACGATTACTGACATCAACCTTAAAAGATTAGAGTATTTAGATGATATATTCGGTTCGCGAATTCAAACATTGGCGTCAAATGATGCGAATATTGAGGAAGCAATTAAAGAGGCTGATTTGGTAGTTGGTAGCGTGTTGATTCCAGGAGCGGCAGCACCCAAGATTATTAAAGAAAAATACTTAAAGACAATGAAGAAGGGTGCAGTTATTGTGGACGTTGCGGTGGATCAAGGGGGATGCTGTGAGACCACGAAAGTGACATATCATGATGACCCGATTTTTATCAAAGACGATATTGTCCATTACTGTGTTGGCAATATGCCAGGAGCAGTGCCTAGAACATCAACGATTGCGCTAACTAATGCGACACTTAACTATGGGCTACAGATAGCGAATAAGGGCTTAGAACAGGCGTGTAAAGATAATAATGTAATCTATTCAGCAATCAATACATATGAGGGTAAATTGACGCACCAAGGTGTTGCTGAAGCTGTTAATATGGAATGCGTTGACGTAAAAGAATTATCAAAATAATAAGAGGTACAATTAAAAGTCTAACGAGTTTATTCTCGTTAGACTTTTTTTGTATTTGCGTGGAAAGGCATAAAGGTGATATAGTAAACAGCAAGTAGAATAGACGAAAAGTATGGATTAGGTGTAGATGGACCGCTTATTTTCAAGGACTCTTTGGGGTGGAGGAAGGAGATAAATGCATATGTTTAAAGTGATGATTGTAGATGATGAGATTTATGTGGTAGCACTTATCAGAAAAATGATTTCGTGGGAAAAATATCAGATGCAGGTGGAGGCAACAGCTAATGATGGCGTGACCGCTCTTGAATTAGTAAGAAAAATAAATCCGGATTTGGTTGTGGTAGATATTCGTATGCCTGGTTATGATGGTGTTAGTTTTATGGATAAAGTGAGGGAATTTAATCGCAATGTCAGATTTATCGTCATTAGTGGGCACAAGCAATTTGACTATGCTAGAGGTGCTCTGCGCAATAATGTGGAGGATTACTTGTTGAAGCCAATTAGCAAGGAAGAGTTGGAAAAGGCAATTAAGCATGCGCAAGAAAAGTTGATTGCCAGTCGAGAAAAAAATACAAAATTAAAGGAAATGCAGAGTGCATTAGATAATAGCAAGAAGCAACTTAGAAGGCTCTTCATTGAATCAGTGCTTAATGGCGAAATGCCACAGCTTCCTAAAAAAGTAGAAGAAATTAACAAACGGTTTTCAACAGAATTTAGAGAAGGTATCTTTCAAATGGTGGCAATTTCATTTGATACGTCGATAGATTACGGCGGTTTAGAACAAGAAGGTTTGCCGGGAATGACTTTTGCAGAGGAAATCCGCAGTCGCATGGAACTACTATGCTATGATTTGTTGAAAATAGAAAAGCAGATGTTTTCTATTTTTTTAATCAATTATGCGAAAGAGCAGGAGGAAAATGTTATAGAATGTTTGAAGCAGCAAGCTATGAATGGGATGCTGCAGGGTAAGAAGTTCGATAATTTGCTTTTCCGTATTTGTGTTGCAAAAGAGGTCAAAGATATAAAGGAAATTGAAGTGAGTATTCATAGTATGCATAGACTCCTTCTTGCCAGAACAACGTTGCCCGAAGGAGAGATTATTGAAGAGAAAAATATCCATGAAGAGGGTATGATTTCAGATAAAATTTTAAATCATAATGTGGAGCAGTTTGAACAAGCGTTGGTCTTGTTGGATATAGAAGAAATTTCCAGATGTATAAAAGAAAGTTTTTCGCGAGCGTATTATGACATAAAAAAAGATGCTTTGCTTTACTACAAAGTCTTTAACAAGTTAGTGGAAAAGATATACACGCATTTTCAAAACATGGGGATTATCAATGAAAGTGCGATGGAATTCCAGACGAGATTTGAAGAATATTACATCAACGTTGCTAAGAGTAGCGATTACGCTCAAACCTTAATTGAACGAGTTGCCGAACTTTTAAAAGAAAATAGGTTGACTGATAGTCGGGAAGTACCAGCTGTGCGCATAGCCAAACGATATATTCGAGAACATTACAAAGAAGATATTTCGTTGCCGATGCTGGCGGACCTTGCTAATGTTTCGGCCGTTTATCTGAGTCGCCTTTTTAAGAAGAATGAGGGGATTAATTTTCTGGATTACTTAAACCAATATCGAATTGAAGTAGCTAAAAAAATGTTGCTAGATATTCATTTTAATATTAATGAAGTAGCAGAATTATCTGGATTTAAGAATGCAAAATACTTTTCGAAAATATTTAAAAAAATAGTCGGAATTACTCCATCAGAGTACAGGAGACGTCATTTCGGAAAAGAGGATGAATAAGTAAATATGGAAAGAAAAGGGATATGGAAGAAATTCACTGGAAAAAAGATGGTTTTGACAAGTTTAATAAATGCAGTGATTTTAATAATTGTCTTTGTTTTTTTTGGCATTTTCTTGCAAGGGAGTCGAACGCTGAGTGAAAATGGTGAAAAAATTGTTGGTTTTACGGCACGAGAAGTAGGATTATGTCTGGTTCTCTCTTTATTAATTAATTGCATCATTTATTATAAAATGTCGCTTGCTCCGATCTGGAGATTAGAAAATGAAGTGAAGCGCTATCGAGAGGATAATGTAGATGATGGAAGCGAAAAAACAAAGCCAATTACCGATGATTCGGTTGAGACGGCTCTTAAACAGTTGATGCAAGAGCGTAAAGTTGCTAATGAATGGGATGCAATAAAAGAAAAGCAAAGAAAAAGTACGGAGCTTTATGCGCTACAATCGCAGATTGACCCGCATTTTCTTTATAATGCGTTAGATTCTATTCGGGGATATTCTCTAATTCATAATATGGATGAAATCTCAGATATCACTGAAGCACTATCCCGCGTATTCCGCAATATGATTTCTGATAAACAAAAATATTTTTCAATCCGAAAGGAAAGAGATAATATCAATAACTACATGAAGGTGCAACAATTCCGCTTTAATAACAAGTTCGATTATTCCTTTGAGGCCGATGAGGAAATACTTGATAAATATGTAGTTCCACGAATGATGTTACAGCCGTTAGTTGAAAATGCGATTATGCATGGTCTTGAACGAAAAGTAGACAGGGGATGGATTAAAGCACGAATATTTATCACAGAAAAAAGGTTGATGATAGAGGTGGTTGACAACGGCGCGGGAGTTAATGAGGAACGTTTAGTTTTCCTTCGCGAAATGATGAAGAAAAAGCCGAGCGAATACGGAATTCTTGAGAGTGTAGGTCATACAGGAATTGCCTTGATTAATATCAACCGGCGGATAAAGCTAGACTTTGGTAATCGATACGGGATTTCCATAAACAGCACGCCATATATTAGAACTACATCAGAGGTAGTTTTACCGTTATTGATAAATAAAGGACAGGAGTAGACTTGTGAAACGTGAAATTTTAAGAATGAGCGGCATTTGCCAGAGCGAGAATGGACGAGAGATTGTTCGTGATGGAGCAATCTATTTATTTCAAAAAGAGATTATCGGGATTGTCGGAAAAAGCAATGTAGGAAAGAGCGCGCTAATAGGGGCGCTAACAGGGGAATACCCGTGTGATACNGGAATGATTTGGATAGCAGAGCGCAAGAGAAAGATTTCNAGCGTNGAGCAGTCAAGNCGAGAAGGAGTTTTTNTGATTAAGGATGAGAGCTCGTTGGTTGAAGAATTTACTATTCGTGATACGATGAAATTAAATTTTGCATTTGTAGGAAAAAGGATTAAATATTCGGAATATTCTCGNCATTGTATGGAGATATTGGAGTTTTTGGGAATCGAAGAAAATGCGGATGTCTGTATTGGTGATTTGGATTTCCATGAGCGGGTTCTAATCGAAATGGCACAGGCGTTGATATGTAATGTGAGGATTTTGGTATTTGACAACGTCATAAGTTTATTGCCGGCGACGATTAAAGAGCAGATTAGAAAGTTATTTGTTTTATTAAAAGAAAAGGGTATCAGCATTATCTTGATTGAAAATCAAGTAGATTATATAAAGGAGTACATTGCTAGGCTTTATGTCATCCGTAGAGGCATTATTGTAGCAATGTTACGAGAAGAGGAGATAGAAGGAGGGCTGATTTTGTCCCTTATGGAAGGACAAAAATTCGTTCCCAAGGAGGGCAAGTTAAAAAGGATTGAGAAAATGAATAGGCAGGTTAAAGCGCTGGAATTTCGTAATGTCCATACCCGCGATCAGGTTATTCGCGACTTGAGCTTTGTCTTATATGAGAAAGAATGTTTGGGGGTCTGGAATCGCAACAGGCATTCGGGAAAAGGGATTATAGATATTTTGAGTGGCGAGGCAGAGATGGATTATGGAGAGATAAGCGTCAATAATCGAGCTTGTCGAAAGTGGAATAGCTATATGCTGAAACGATATGGAATTGTTGTTATTCCCGAAGAGGAACAACTTTTTTCCAACATGAACATTGGAGAAAATATTATGATGGCAGCATTATGGAGGAATTCATATGGGGGAATTTTACCTAAGGAGGGAGAACTTAGATATCTGGTGCAGGAGCTGTGTGGAGAATATATGGCTAACGAGGGTAACGATATCTTTCCAGCAAAGGCAGTACCAAATAGTGCATTGATGCGTAAGAAAGTCGCTCTGTGCCGAGCCATAGCGGCAGGTGCTAGAATTATCATTTATAACAACCCCAGCTTGAAGCTAGATATGCGAGAGCGAGAAGTATTTAACCAAGATATTCTGCGAACACAAAAAAAAGGAATTAGCCAGATTATAATTTCTTCACAACAGGATAGCTTGGACCCAGTATGTGGAAGGACTATTCAACTTGAGGAAGGGGAAATCGTAAAATAAAAAGCTGTTATGCCTAAGACGACAAAAGGTCGTATAGAAGGTATAGCAGCTTTTTTGGTTTAAAATGGATACTTTTTGTCAAAAAAGGGCTATTGAATTGGTAAAAATAAACAAGTACCATAGTTATAATAAGACAGAGAAGGAGGTTTGGAAGATGCTAGGTGATACAATTTTGAAATTGAATCAGATGTCTAAGCTGTATCCAGGCGTGGTTGCTCTTGATGGTATGAACATGGAATTCCAAGAAGGTGAAGTACACGCCATTGTTGGCGAAAACGGTGCAGGGAAATCAACGATGATTAAAGCAATTTCTGGAGCCGTTGAACCAACGCAAGGGACAATCGAAATTTTCGGAGAGACATTTGATAAATTGACACCAAAACTTTCCAGGCAAAAGGGAATTGCAGTTATTTATCAAGAGTTTACATTAGTTCCAGTGCTTTCTGCGGCAGAGAATATTTTTATGGGTGAGTATATCTTGAATGGCATGGTTTTAGACCGAAAAACTATGGAAGAAAAATCCCGAGAACTTTTTGAACGATTAAACGTCAAGATGGACCCTAAAGTGAAAGTGACGGATTTGACAACGGGCTATCAACAGATTGTAGAGATAGCTAAGGCTTTATCAAAAGATGCAAAGATTCTTATCATGGATGAGCCATCGGCACCATTAACAATTACAGAAGTTGAGGCGATGTATAAAATAGTGGACCGTCTGAAAGCTGAGGGGGTAACGATTATCTACATTTCTCACAGGATGGAAGAGGTGTTTCGCCTGGCTGATAGAGTGACGGTTCTGCGTGATGGGAAATATATAACAACCGTAAATACTGCCGACACCAATAAGCAGGAATTGATTAAGCTAATGGTGGGAAGGGAATTGAATGATTCCTACCCAGTTAGAACCCAAAAGGCTGGCGAAACAATTATGACCCTAAAGAATGTTAGCGGAAACGGTGTTAGGGATATTGAAATGGAAATAAAAAAGGGCGAAATATTAGGGCTTGGAGGGCTAGTCGGTGCGGGCAGAACAGAACTAGCGCAAATCATCTTTGGTAGTGAAAAATTAGAGTCAGGTGAAATTTTTTATAAAGGTGAAAGTTTGAGGTTAAGAACTTGTCGAGAGGCAATTCAAAAAGGAATTGCGATGATTCCAGAGGATAGGAAGCGCCATGGCGTCATCTTAGATATGTCAGTCAAAGAAAATGTAACCCTTCCTTGTTTGAGGCGTATATCGAAGCGGACTGTCATAAAGAAGACAGCGGAAGTTGATATTACAGAGCGTTTTAAAAAGAGCCTGATGATTAAGACCCCTACGATACAGCAACTGGTAAAGAATTTAAGTGGTGGGAACCAGCAAAAGGTGGTTCTTGCTAAATGGTTGGAGATGAACCCTGAGATTATTATCTTTGATGAGCCAACTAGAGGCATAGATGTTGGGGCAAAACAAGAAATATACGAGATTATGAATGAACTCGCAAACGAAGGGAAAGCGATTGTAATGATTTCTTCTGATATGGAAGAGTTAATCGGAATGTCAGATAGGATTATTGTTTTATGTAAAGGGCGTATGGCTGGAATGCTAGAGCAAAAAGAAATCTCACAGGAATTAATTTTAATGAAAGCGGCGGGGATTGAGTAAATGAAGAGAATAGTAAAAAGTAAAGAATTAGGAGTATTTGTCGTACTGCTGGCACTGATTGTTTTTTTTGGAATTGCNTCACCGCAGTTCATGCGAGCAAATAATTTTTTTAACATAGCGAAACAAATCGCCACTGTTGGAATATGTTCGGTTGGCTTTAGCTTTGTTCTAATTACGGGTGGAATTGATCTGTCATTAGGTTATCAAATCTCGCTAGATATTGTTGTAACAGCAGCTCTTATGAACAGTATGGGTATGCACTGGACGCTGGCTTGCTTGATGGGGATGATACTTGGTACAGCGATTGGACTTCTCAATGGATTTATTATCGTAGAAACCCATGTGGCACCATTGATCGTAACGCTTTCGATGATGACAATCTTGAAAGGAATTAGTTATTTGGTGACGGGAGGGTTGGCAATCTTTAAGTTTGACACTTCCTTTGTAAAACTGGGACAGGGTACGATTGCGGGAAGTGTTCCCATCTCACTCTTATTTTTATTGGGGACCATCATAATTGGGATATTTATTCTTAATAAAACCGTGTTTGGGCGTTACTTTTACGCCATTGGTAACAATGTTGATGCGGCAAAGCTTTCGGGAGTTAATGTAAAGAAAATACAGATGTTAGCATATGCACTTTGCGGATTTTTCACATCCATTGGCGCAATATTATTACTAGCTAGGTTGAATTCAGCACAATCATCAACGGGTAGTGGCTATGAGTTTAACTGTCTGACAGCATGTGTGGTTGGTGGAGTTAGCAGCAATGGTGGGAAAGGGACAGTGTTAGGAGCCATTATCGGATGCATGATAGTTGGAGTGTTAGAGAATGGACTCGCTATTATGAACATTAACGAATATGTGCAAGAAGTTATCAAAGGATTAGTTCTTTTGGGAGCGGTAATATACGATACCATGTCTTTAAGGAAAAATGAAAGAGTAAAGAAAATGAAGGCAATCAATGTAGAAAATTGATCTTTTGGGAAAACAAAAGTGAGATTATAAAAAAGTGAAAGGAAGGAAGTAGTATGAAGAAGAGAATTTTAGGAGTTGTGTTAAGTGGTGTTATGGTACTAGGATTATTGGTGGGCTGTGGCAAAGCGGCAGACACTAGCAAAGAAGAAAGCGACACAAGTACGGAGGCAGAAGCACCAGCAGAAGATGCCGGTGCAGCAGAGGATTCCACAGAAGTTGCAGATGCAGCAGAATATACCGTTGGGATGACTTTGAACCTGGAAAATTTGACGTGGGCAGAATTGGCTGAGTCAGCTAAGAAACATGGTGAAGAGTTAGGTATGACAGTAACGATTCAAAATTCTAATAATGATTCAACAGTACAGGTTTCACAAATCGAGAATTTTATCCAATCGGGAGTAGATGCAATTATTGTTGCCGCTGTAGAATCTAATGCCGTAGAGGATGTGTGTAAAGAAGCACAAAACGCAGGAATAAAGGTTATTGCCTATACACAGGTTATTGAGAATGCCGATGCAAGATACCTAGTAGATGCATACAATACTGGTTATGCATGTGGCGAAAGGGCAGCAGCATGGATTAATGAAAATTATGCAGGAGAAGAAGTAGAATGGGCATTGCAAGATCTTCCACAATATGAGGAAATCATCTTACGTGCGAACGGAATCAAAGAGGCTATTGAAGAGTTGGCTCCGACAGCAAAGCTAGTGGCAACACAACCAGCCGAGGTTATGGAAGACGGTCAGAAAAATGCAGAAAACTTCATGCAATCTAACCCTAATATCAAAGTGATTACATCTATCGGATCAGGTGGTGGTGCTGGAGCGAATGAAGGCGTAAAATCATATATTTCAGAAGACCAATATGACTCTTTTGGTATCTTTGGAATTGATGCCACAGAGCAAGAAATCATGAATATTATTAACGGAGATCCACAAAAATCATCAGTAAGTTTGGGCGGCGGAGCAACACATGGAGAAATGTTGATTAATATTGCTGCAAATTTCCGTGATGGCGTAGATCAAGAAGAGGATCAATATATGCCAATTACAGTAATTGATGCATCTAATGCGCAAGAGTATTATGATAGTCATTTTACAAAATAAATTAGTAGAGGAGACAAAAAACATGGGCGAAAAGATGAAAGCACTTGTTTCCTATGCACCATATGATTATCGTTATGAGGACTATGCAAAGCCGACAGCGGAACCAGGTGAGATTGTCATGAAGGTCGGTGGATGTTGTATTTGTGCTGGAGATGTAAAAGCATATCATGGTGGCATTAGAATTTGGGGTACTTCAGAAGAAAATCGTTATATCGAAGCGCCTTGTATCGGCGGGCACGAATTCTTTGGTGAAGTAGTCGAGATTGGAGCTGGGGTGCAAGGATATACGCTGGGAGAGCGGATTGTTACAGAGCAGATTTTGCCATGTAATGAGTGCGAGTTTTGCCAAAAAGGAACTTATTGGATGTGTAGTCGTTCTGCTGTATTTGGATTTAAGCAGTACGCAAATGGTGGGTTCGCTGAATATGTCAAATTGGACAAAAATTGTATCAATCATAAAATCCCAGATGATTTTACAGCCGAGCAAGCATGTTTGATTGAACCTATTGCTTGTGGGATGCATGCCGTTGAGCAGGCGCAGATTATGCATAGCGATGTTGTAGTTATTGCTGGCTTAGGTGCGATTGGAACATCAATGATTAACATTGCAGCATTGTCTCTCCCTAAACTACTAATTGGAATTGATATTAGGAAAAACCGTTTGGAGATGGGGAAGAAATATGGAGCTGATGTGGTCTTAAATCCGATGGAGTGTGATGTAGCGGAAGAAATCAAGAAACTCACAGGCGGCCTAGGCTGTGATGTGTATATTGAGGCATCAGGAAGTGAGCGAAGCGTGAATCAAGGCTTGGATGCACTTAAAAATATGGGCAGATATGTGCAAATGGGTGTGTTTGCTGATGAGGTAAAAGCAGACTGGAATATTATTGGTGATGGAAAAGAAATATCCATTAAAGGTTCGCACCTCTCGGCGCTAACTTATCACTCGGTTATTAAGGGAATGCAGAGTGGAACTATCAAGACAGAAGGGTTGATTTCGCATTCTTTTGCACTAGCGGACTGGGAAGAGGCCTTTAATAAAACAGAAGAGGAAGAAGCAATGAAGGTTATGCTGATTCCATAGAGAACTCTATTAATAGTATGAGTGTATGAGGACCATTGCAGAAACAGAATAAGTAAGGGTCTAGAGGAGAAAAAAATTTTTAGGCGTGGGAAACGAAAGTTTCCCACGTTTTTTATTTTTGTAACCAAAGGTGTTCCTTTTTTATTTTATTTCTTAGTAAAGATAGAGCCAAAAACACAGAGCAAACCGAATGTTTGTTCTGTACTTTTTGGTGTGAGTATGGTAGAATGTGAGAAAGAAGATGGAGAGTTTCAATGGTGAAATAGGTTAGACTAATAAGAAGAAAAAGTGAAGTAAGGTGTAGGAGGAATCAAATTATGAAGACAACTAAATGCAAAATGATTTTAACAATAGGACTTGTATGTATACTTGCTACCACAATATTAGCAGGATGTAGCGGCAGAGTAAATTCGTCAAGTAGCGAATCAGCAGCAGAGGAGCCGCAAAGTACTATGTCCGAGGAAGCGGCGGAATATGCCGCGGATGAAGAGGGAGAAGTGGTAGACGAAAGTTCTGGGGCACTTATCGCAGACAATGCAGCTATCGACAATCGAAAGCTTATTAAGACTCTAGATATTAATATGCAGACAATGGAATTTGATAAGACTATTTCGTCAATCACGGACCTTGTCAACGAACTGGGTGGTTATATTGAACAATCAAATGTTTCGGGCAACTCTTTGGATTACGCAGGAAATTATAGTGAGAACTCCTATAATCCTCGTAGTGCCGATTTCGTTCTGCGTATTCCTGTTGAAAAGCTAGATTCTGCATCTGATAAATTGGACAAACTAGGAAATGTTACTAACCGTACTGAAAGTGTAGAAGATGTAACTTCTAATTATACCGACATTGAGCGACGCCTAGAGACACTTAGAGTGCAGGAGGAGCGTTTGTTGGAAATGCTTAAAACGGCAGATGAACTAGAATACATGATTGCATTAGAAAAAGAACTTTCCGATGTCCGTTATGAGATTGAAGGCTATACTAGTCGCTTGAACGGCTTGGACAACCAAATTAGTTACTCTTTTGTCTATATTTATGTGAATGAGGTAATTAAGTACGATGATGTGCAAATTGCTCCGCCGACACTTGGACAGCGTATTGTAAATGGATTCTCTGGTTCAATACGAGCAATTTCTGAGATTGGGGAAACGGCGATTGTTGGTTTTGCAAGTGCACTCCCATTCTTGGTGGTGTGGGGCGGGGCCCTTTCACTGATTAGCGTTGGTATTATAAAAGGCAAAAAATTATTCCGCAAGAAGAAGCATAAGGGATTGCATACGCCAACCCAACCTAATAGTCCATCAAATGAGCAACCAGAGAAAACAGACACAAAAAGGTGAAGGGATATTTGAAAATTGGGTGTTCTATTTCTTAATCGTATGAAACGAAAATGTAGATGTGGTGTGGAGGAGTAACATATTCATGAAAGAAGAACGGATTTTTAAACTACATTCAGAATACAGTCCAACAGGCGACCAACCTCAGGCAATCGCTGAGTTAGTCGAAGGATTTAAGGAGGGTAATCAGTGTGAGACACTTCTTGGTGTCACTGGTTCTGGAAAGACGTTTACAATGGCGAATGTTATCGCACAGTTAAACAAACCAACATTAATCATAGCACACAACAAGACCCTTGCCGCCCAGCTTTACGGTGAGTTTAAGGAGTTCTTTCCAGAGAACGCAGTTGAGTATTTCGTCAGCTAGTATGATTATAAGCAAAAACCACTACTGATTGGTGCTGTTTAGTGTTACTAATACCATATATTGTGGATTGGGTGGAGTGTATGGACCAATTAATACTGTATGGACGGGATGGACAGGTGACCTTGAGTGGAGCAAAGTAGTCTTGAGTACATATATGGTTTCAAAAGATTGCGTTTGTTGCAAATGGCGGGCAGTGACGGCATATGATGTATAGATTAGCGATTACTAAGGGTTTAGTTATTCAGGTAAGTTTATGTATGGAAGGGCAAAGGCGCTACTTTGAATGTTGAAGCGCAAGAGGATAAGGGGATATTATATGAATGGTGAAATGTTAGATATTAAAAAAATGGTTAATGAAGATGGATACATAGTAATATGTGATACCAATGTATTACTAAATATTTATAGAGTATCACCAGACTTTTCGGATTTCGCATTAAAGTGTATGAATGAAATGAAGAATTATATAGTGTTGCCAGCGACTGTTATTTTGGAATATAAAAGGCATTATCGCAAGGTTTTTGGGAACATGAGGAAAAGAGTACAACAAGTGAACGCGTCAACGGAAGGGCATATAAATGTAGCGAAAAAGAAAATAATGAATTCTTGTAATTTGCTTGAGGGACTGCATTACCCGGATGTGGAAGAACTAAGAGATGGATTAGAAGAACAGCTAGAAGAATTGGATAAGTATATAAAGGATTTTTTTGAGGATAGAAGTGCATGGGATTTTGTGGCCAATTTTTGGGGGACGGATGATTGTGTATATGCATTATTTGAGGAAATCATAGGTAATAATTATGAATGTATGTCAGAAGTTAGCCAAGAAGAGATGTATCTATGGTGCGAAGAGGGAATGAAAAGATATAGCGCCGTACCGCCAATACCGCCAGGATATAAGGATGCTAAAAAGAAGGATGGTATAAGAAAATATAGTGATTTGATATTGTGGAAGGAGACGGTAAAGTATGCCAAGGAAAAGGGGCTAAATGTCTTTTTTGTGACTGACGACCAAAAAATAGATTGGTGGTCAGAGAGCGATGGTAAGAAAATATTTCACCCCAAACTCATTGAAGAATTCACAAATGAAACAGGCAAAGAAATTATTGCAGTTGGTTCTAGCGAATTTTACAATTGTATTTCCGATGCTTATTCAATAGAACAAACGAGTGCAGTTGAAATGGCATTGAAAATGACGGCAGAAGGATATTGTGAAAGGATAAGTGATGAAGTATTTTGTAAGGTGCAGTTTGATTTGATATATTCAGGAGATTACTATGTTGATTCGGACAATATAGGAACGGAGGGAATAGAAGAGTTAGAAATAGAATCGTATAGTTTTTTGGAGGCAGAGCAAATAGAGAATGATGGGAACTATATAAATTATATTTTTGAGTACGAAGTAGTATTATCAGGAACATCATATGACTACTGGGGAAGAGACGAGGATACGAGAGAGATAATAACGTCTCCTGGTAGACAGCATGAATTTGAAGGAATAGTTCAAATAGAGGTTGTTCGGGAAATTGATAATTATCTCGACTTTGAAAATGATAGCGATTTTGAGAGCGCAACGATTGTTGAAGCCAAAATCGAGGAAACAAAATGTGAAGATTTACTTGAAGAAAATTATTTAGAAGATGCGTATAACACATGTCCGCATTGCGGAGGACAAATTAATCATGAAAACGACGGGGGAAATGGTTTTTGTAGTAAATGCGCGAGTCTGTATTGAGTTATTGGCACAGGGTAATACGTGAGTATTTTTGCAAAAAAGAATGTAGCTTTTGCAATTATTATGATACAATGAAGTCAAATATTAATAGTGTGATTTGACAATGATCTATTAAGTGCAATTATTAATAATATATTGAACAGGAGGGAAAAAGATGCGAAGTAGCAGTATAGAATCTATCATAAAAACTATGGGATATATGAATTCGGAAAAACTTTTTCGCCTCTCAGAAATTAACCAGTGTGAGGAATTATCATGGCATACAAAGCGGGTTCTCCAAGCAATATCGCCATATGCGGTATATTTGGCAGGCGGTAAAGTTTTGGTTGCTTTTTTCGCTGACTTGCATCAACGGAAAGCACAGGATGCCCAAGGTAAAATATGGAATTCTCAGATACCAATCATTATTTCAGATGAAGGAAATATGGTAAAAGTATATAATGGGAAAAGCATGGAACTTGATAAAATCAAGGGTATTGAATTGTTTGAAATGGCGCAATATCCGTATACAAAATGTGATGAAAAGAATAAATTTTCTTATTGGAATGTTACTAATAGCCAGGTTATTAGCTTGGAGTTCTTTGGTGGAAAAGAAAAATGCTTAAATGATTTCTTGATTGAAAATCTTCAATATATTACCAGTGAGTTAAAAAATGAATATAAGGTAACGTTTGCCAACAAGCTGATTTTACGAATACTATTTACGCGTTATTTAATTGACCGTGGGATAAATATCGGTTATGAAGAATTGACGAGCGATATGAACAAGTCTAGGGAATGTTTTTTAGATATTGTAAAAGACAAACAAAAACTATATGAATTATTTGACTATCTGAAAGAACGATTCAATGGCAACTTGTTTGAAATGAATAGAAAAGAAGAGAGTGAACAGATTACAGAAGACACTCTGAATTTAGTTCACAATTTTTTAACAGGACAGGTTGAACTTTCGACAGGACAGTTATGTTTGTTCCCTTTCTACGACTTCAATATAATTCCGATTGAGTTAATCAGTAATATCTATGAAATTTTGCTTGGAGAGGAAAAGCAAAATAGTGATAAGGCCTTTTATACACCGGAATATTTGGCAGATTATATAGTAGAGCAAACAGTGGGTACACATTTGGTACAAAATACGGAGTGTAGTGTCTTGGACCCATCTTGTGGATCGGGAATATTCCTTGTTAAAAGCCTAAGGAAAATTCTAGAAAAAAATGTTCTGGAAAATGGTTATTTTCAAGATAAATCTGAGATGAATAAATTAATAACTAGTAACATCTTTGGTGTTGACTACAATGAGGAGGCTGTTGATGTGACGATCTTCTCATTATATATTACGCTATTCGATTACCAGGATCCTAAGGATTTAACGGACTTTAAACTTCCGCTATTAAAGGGCAGAAATGTTTTGTATGGTGATTTTTTTGATGATGATAGATTGGAAGCAATAAAAAACTTCAAATTTAAATTTATTTTGGGTAATCCTCCATGGGGTAGAGTGAAACAGGAACTTTATCTGGATTATTGTAAAAGTAGAGATGTCAAGTTGCAAGATGGAGAAATCAGTATTGCATTCTTGCTTAAAGTGAAAGAATTTACAAATGCAGATTCGGAGTGCAGTTTAATTGTACCGTCGAAAATTTTGTATAAGGGGAAAAAACCTTCAAAGGATTTTAGAGGGTTGTTATTGAAAGAGGCGATAATACAACAGGTGTTGGAATTATCAGCAGTCAGAAAACAAATTTTCGAAGGGGCAATAGCGCCTGCAGCAATATTGAGTTACAGGTGGGGTGAAAGTGAAGAGCTGAACAAGTTGGAGTATATTAGCTTAAAGCCTAATAAATATCTCAAATTATTTAACATTGTCATGATAGAACCAGATGATGTTAAATATGTTGAGCAGGAATTATTATTGAACAATGATTGGTTGTGGAAAACATTAGTCTACGGAGGATATTGGGATTTTGAACTAATTAGCGGGTTAATGGATAAATACCCTAGTATCGCTACTGTGAAAGAAGAACACGGTTTATTAAGCGGAAAGGGAATACAAGACCACATTGGAGAAGGGAAAGACTCTACACACTTAATAGGGCGGAAATTAATATCCTCAGATAAGTGTATTGGACATTTTTGTATAAACTTTGATAATGTTACAGAGTTTGCCAAAGAGAAAATACACCGCCCAAGGGAAAAGGAATTATTTGAACCACCATATGTTTTCTTTAAAAAAGGGGCGGATTGCACTGATTATTCGATCCGAGCGGTGTATACAGAAGAGAGTGTAGTTTATAAAGAGGCCGTTAGCTGCATCAAAGGTAGTGAAGAGAATAAAAATATTTTACTTAATATAACTGGATTATTAAATTCATCACTGTTTTCTTATTTCAATTTGATGCTAGGATCGTCAGTTGGAATTGAGCGTGAACAGATTTTTTTGAAAGAATTGGAAAAATTTCCATATGCATATAGTGCGGAATTGGTTGAATTAGTTTCAAGAATACAGATTGCAACGAAAAATAATGAGATTGCAGATGGATTGCAGGAAAAGATAAATAAACAGGTTTTGAGCATGTATAATCTTTCTGATAATCCGTTTGTAGATTATGCATTGAAGGTACAAATACCGATGTTGTGTGGCGGATATGAAGCAACGGCATGTAGTATTAATGAGCTAAAAATGTACGCTGAAAACTTCGGTGTTCCATGGAAGGATAGGTTGAAAAGAGGTGGTTTGGGCTACAAAATCAACTTGTATCCAAATATAAAAGGTAAGTTTGCAGCATTCGAAATGATTATTAGCGATACCAAGGAAGAGGCTGAAGTAAGTGTTATAAATGAATTTGATAATGAAATTGAGCTACTGACCAAATTCATGATTTATAAAATAAACGATCTTTTTTATCAAACAAAAAATGTTGCTGAATTCAATGAAAATTCATTCATCATTGTTAAGGCTATGGAATCAAAGAATTGGCATCCGGCTATGGCGATTAAGGATAGCTATAGTGTTTTGAATTCGGTTCTCCAAGGAAGGGGGACTGAATATGATGGGATTTAAAAATCAAAAGCTAAATGAAATTTTCCAGAAGGATGATGCTGAAAGAATCGCAAATTTTATTATAGAGGCATGCCAAACATTAAAAAATAATTATGGAAATAGCGTGAAAGTGTTGCCAAATGATGAAAATAAAATCAGAAATATTTTGGTGGAAGAGTATCTGGATGAGTATAAAATTCGGAAACGTAATCAAATGACTGAATATAGATTTGCACCAGAGACGCAGGAAAATTATGATGGCAATGGTAGTTACCTAGGTAGGGCAGATATAAAAATTATTTTGAAAACAGATTTTGAGAAAAATGATGCCTATTATTTAGTAGAGTGCAAACGTTTAGATGGAAGTGTGAGTATGAACAAAAAATACTTGACAGAGGGCGTCAACAGATTTGTAACACAGAAATATTCTGCTCATTATGGTAAAAATTTCATGTTAGGATTTGTGGTTGGAGATATTGATATTCAGAACAATGCGAAGAATATTGAGGGAATTCAAAACACCCTACCGGATATCAAAATGCATGGACAATTTTGTATTGAGGGACTAAATGGAAATGAAGAAGCATGGTATAAATGTTCTTATCAACTGGGAAATGGTGAATTGGAGCTGAGCCATATTTTTTCGAATATGTTTTCCGCGATTCATTAGATATATTAGTAATTGGATTTTGAAAATATGATGGTCATGACATTTCAGAAAACTGTTTGCAAATATGCAAGCGGTTTTTTGTTAATCTAGCAAAATTTGGTATATCATATGCAAGATGTTGTTATCAATATTGATAGAGTAGCTATTGAGTATAAAGGAGGGATTTAATGTCTATTAAAAGTAAAAAAGGAACAGCTTTTTTTGAACGTGGTTCATGGTATCATCGAACCCAATATTATGATGAAAATAGAAACATTAAATATAGTAAAAAAGGCGGATATAAGGCCGAGGAAGATGCAGAAAGAGGTTATCAAGCACATAAAGAAACATTCATTAGAGAAAAGGGTTTATATGAGCGAACAAGAGTAGAAGATAGAGAAATGGATTTTAAAAAGTATTTACAGAAGTGGCTCGATGGGCAGGAGCATCTTGGGGGCGGAACGAAAAATGTTTATCAATATACATTGGATAAAATTAGTGAGGAGATGGGAGCGATACCACTTTGTGCAATTAATGAGGTGTATTTGAATAAGTTAATTCATAACATTTCGCAAAAGAAAAGCTCTTATGGACTAAAGCTGTATGAGTTGTTTAGTATATCTTTATCAGAAGCCTTTTTAGAAGGTAAGATTAGTGACAATGTGATGGCGGGAGTTATTAGACCAATGTTTGGCTAAATGGTTGACTGATTTAATAAGTAATCATGAATTACCATATACAACTTGGAGAAATTTGCGATATACATATACATCCATGTTGGTAAAGGCAGGTTACAGTCTAGAATCAATTTCGCATGCATTAGGACACTCGTCTGTGAATTTCACGGCAGATACTTATGTTGATGTAAAACAGTGCATGGCTGGTGTAGTAATAAAAACCGATAAATGGTTTATCAAAGATTGACATTATAGGTCATATAGAGTAAGATAAAAGAACATTTGTTTGGTGAAATTGGTGACCAAATTCGTGTAAGCTAATATTAACCAAGAAAATATTGAATAATTACACGAATTTATGTGCCGATTTTGCTATAAAGCAGGAAGGAAAAAACAAAAATGAGTGATGAAAGTATCTTCAAATTGGAATCTCCATATCAACCGACAGGCGATCAACCTGAAGCTATTAAAGAACTTGTTAAGGGCTTTAGAGAAGGCAACCAATGCGAGACTTTACTGGGAGTTACGGGTTCTGGTAAGACTTTTACGATGGCTAATGTCATCGCACAATTAAATAAACCGACACTCATTATTGCACATAATAAAGTCCTCGCAGGACAGTTATATGCCGAGTTTAAAGAGTTTTTTCCGAACAATTCAGTTGAATTCTTCGTTTCCTATTATGATTACTACCAACCAGAGGCTTACGTGCCATCTTCAGACACATATATTGCTAAAGACTCTTCAGTAAACGAGGAGATAGATAAGTTGCGCCTTTCAGCTACGGCGTCATTGAGTGAGCGAAAGGACGTTATCATTATTTCGAGTGTTTCATGTATATACGGAATCGGAAGCCCTAAGG
>JGI994J12354_10001382_pt1 | contig 24554 bp, 17 predicted proteins | sample IntmicLarv3ML3BL_FD_12354 | JGI IMG/M metagenome (IMG submission 12354)
AAACAGCAACGGCACAGTTTCAACCGTATTGACAAAGGCGGATTTCGCTGCTTTGCAAAGTGAAAGCTTTGTGGAGAAAACATTCGACGGCTCACTTCCCCGCTTTCTGACCGCTTTCGCATCCCGTAAAAAGCTGGACGCGGCGGAAATCGATGAAATCGCCAGACTCATCGCCGCATACCGGGAGGATGGTGCGGACAATGAATAGCCTGTTTCTAACCGTGTTCAACATGAGCTGGACGGCTGCGGTGATTATCGGCATCGTCCTGCTTCTTCGCCTTGCGTTGCGAAAAGCGCCACGGAAGTACAGCTACCTCCTTTGGGTGGTCGTGCTGTTCCGCCTGCTCTGCCCACTCACATTCGAGAGCGTATTCAGCCTGCCTATTTTTACAAATCCGGCGGACATTCCACAAGGTCTGCTGCTGGACATGGACGTACCTCTCGCCAGCATCCCCGCCTTGGCGAATGAAACCATCGGCGACATTGCAAACGGCGGACTCGGCATCCTCTCCATATCCATGGGTCAAACAGACAGCGGCGAAATAATTGTTTTCCAAGCCGTACATGGGCAGGTCTGGCCGCTGCTGCTGGGTTATGTCTGGGTAATTGGCATGGCCGTCATGCTTATTCGCGGAGTCGTGTCATACGCCAAGCTTCGGCGGCGGCTTATTGGTGCGGTGCGCTTGCGGGACAACATCTGGCTGTCCGACACCATTGAAACGCCCTTTGTCACAGGCCTGTTCCGTCCGCGAATCTACCTGCCGTCCACGCTGTCCGAACAGGAACAATCCTACATTGTCCTGCATGAACAGACACACATCCGCCGGGGCGACCATGTAATCCGCTTGCTGGCCTTTATCGCGTTGTGCGTACATTGGTTCAACCCGCTGGTGCGGCTGGCCTTCCACGCTTCCGGGCGCGATATGGAAATGAGTTGTGACGAGCGTGTGCTGTCGTCCATGGGCGCGGACATCAAGGCGGATTATTCCGCCTCGCTGTTGCAATTTACAACGGGAAAGCATATCCTCGCAGCAACACCTCTGGCCTTTGGTGAGGGCGATACGAAACGCCGCGTGATGAATATTCTCCATTACAAAAAGCCCGCGCTGTGGGTGACAGTTTGTGCCGCTATCGGCATCACCATCGCCATCGTATTCCTTGCCATGAACCGCGCGCAGACACCGCCGCGCGGCACACTTGCGCAAACGACGGTTTATGTGATGGAAAACGCCACGCAAAGAAGCTTCTTTGAGCGGATGGCCGTCATCACGCTGCATCCGGACGGCACGGCAACCCTGCGTCAGTCGCCCATCAGCAGCTACAGGCTGCCTCCAAGCATTTATTATACCTTCACAGATGATGAACTGCGGTTGTTTGTCCGCCTGTCGAACCCGACGGATGAAAATTTTTATGGTGTAAAGGACGAGGATGTACTTGCCGTGTTCCGCGTGGAGCCGGACGGCGCGCTGGCATATGAATCCTCAACTGTGAGTCTTTTCGCGAGCGGACGGTATGTGAAAGAGAACGCCATCACACTTTTGCAAGAAAACCATGATGTCGTAACACGGCATTTCCCCTCCTATGCCTTCCGCCGGACGGCGGATTCTATCATCGTCACATACCTTTCAGGCGAGTCATACACGCTCGTCAGCCATCCGGCGCTGGATACCGCTTTTTTCCTGGATGTGACCGGGGACGGTGTGCCGGAGCTTGTGTATTACACGAAGGAGGACAGCGGATTCCGTCTGTACGCCCTCGAATTCACACCGGAACCCATATATGGCACGGACACAGAAGGCAATCTTTTGATTCAATCCACAGACTATTCGTCTTGCAAACGTCATACCTTAGATAAAATACTGGAAATGACATTCGCCATGTCTTTGGAAGATGGATTGTTGTCGGACGGCACGCCGCATACGCTCCGCGTCGTGAACGGCGCACTCGTTTTGGAAAGCGTTGACAGCAGCGTGCTCCAAAAACAAGAGGCACCCACAATACCAAAGCCGACATCCACGCCCACACCCTCTACCGCCACAGCCGTCGAGTGGGACGGCACCGATTTGTCTTTGCCGGAATACCCAGACGTTGTGTTCCTTTGGCAAGGGCACGACATCCTCGCAGTTACGCAAGGCGAGTCACGCACCGTTTTGTCAGGCTTGCCGATTTGGAATGTATACATGTCAGACTTGACAGGCGACGGAAATCTCGATTTCTGCGCAGGGGTGAGCTTTGGCTCCGGGATTGCGGATGAACGCGTGCTGGTGTATGACTATGCGCATGATGCGCTCTACGACCTGTCCGACCGTACGGTGTATGATTATACCTTGTCGTTGGAAAACGGGCAGCTTCTTGTCACCCAGCGTGATTATCTCGACCATGACAAAATTCACGCTGTAGGAACGCTTGCTCTGGAAAACGGCAAACTCTTCCTTGCGGGTTATGACGATGCACCGCAGAAAGCGCAATCGTCCGCCGCCGTTGTGGTTATGACCGACCTGACAGAGGAGGAAGCACCCCGCGCGCTGCGATATGCCGTTACCGACGTGCTGATGAACGACAGGGATGCCGGTATCAGGCCATCCGTTTACCGTACCTATGCGGGTACGATTCTTGCAACATCGGAAACCGAAACGCAAGTCACGGCATACCTGATGGTATTATCGCTGGGCTTTGGTTATGCCGACGGCGCGTTTACGGAGCTTTCCGGAAGCCACATGCCTATGGCACTAACCTTTGACAAAGAAAATGACGGCTACACCCTGCGGGAATACTGGCTCCCGCGAGACGGGTCGTACAACATTGGGGACATCAAAGCAAAATTTCCCTCGACCGTACAAGCAGACGCTCTCGACACGCAGAAATTCATCAAACAGCATGCGATAGCGTGCTATGCGTTCGCGATAGAAAACGGCAAAGTGGATACAGACGCGCATATCGCCGCCTTGCTGGAAAGCATCGCCGATACGAGTCAGAACGATTATACCGAAAACACCTTGCAGTACCGTGAGTTGGTATACTACGGACGATACACGCTGGAGTATTGCTTCAGCCAATTCATACAAGGCGGGCAAACAGATGCACACGGGAAAATCATGGCGCGAGCCTGCACTGATATTATGGACGCACTCGGTATGCCTCATGTGAAGGGTGATTACGCCACGGGGCAGTCATGGTACGACGCACAATAAGAAAATGAAGCGCCCTGTTCATACAGGGCGCTTCACTATTTTCGCATTAGTTCCTTAATCCAGCCGTCTGCACAGAAATCGAGCCAATATGCGCCCTCTTCCTCCGTGGCGCAATGGGAATCATGCAGCCACTCCGGTTTAGGAAATGTCATTTCGTCCAGCGCTTCCATACGGACGGTGGCAGGATACCCCGCCTGTATGAGCTGTGTCTCCCCCTTCCCGCCATGCCCGATGGGGCAGCGCGGGCTTTCGGCATCCGGGTAATCGGAAAAGCTGTCAATCACCCCGACGCGAATCCAGGAGAACAAGTCTGGGTTCGGCAGCGCTTCATGCGGACCGCGCCCCCAGCCTGCGCCCCATTCCTTCGCCTTTTCCCGCACCAGTTCCGACGCCGCCTTGCGCAGCGTCAAGGCCTGCAAGCCGTCTATCCCTTGATGATGTTGCAACACATATATCCGGCGGAAGCCCATGTCCATCAGGCGACGCAGTTCTTCTTTCGCGAAGACGGCAAACGCATCCGGGTCAAAATCAGCCTCACCATCCTCCGGTCCTGCCGCCCATGCCATCGTCGGCCCGAAGCACAATGGCGGCGCGATGATAACGTTGTCAGGACAGCGTTTTTCCACCCGTACAACAACACTCTCCGCAATCAAGTAGTCCGTGCCGATGGGTAAATGCGGGCCATGGTATTCTACCACACCGGCGGCAAGCAGCACCGGCATGTTTTGAGCCGCGGCCGCGCGAATTTGTTCCGGCCGCATGTGAAGCAACAGCATAGGTATCCCTCCTTTTGTGTTTCCATTATATCGAGTTGCCGCACAGCGGTGCAAGTCAATATCTGTTTGATTTGTACTGTTATGTACACAAAAAGGAAGATGCGCGTATAACATAGTCGGATTGCGTGTTGCTTTCCGCTTAAATCGTCTGTATGATAAAGTAGAGGAAACCCATCGTAAAACAGACAGGGGGCGAAACAATGTACAGTATGCTCGTTGTGGACGATAACCCCTCGGATAGAAACGGCATCGGCCGTGCCATCCCATGGGAGGACATCGGCGTAAAAGTTGCCGGACTGTGCGCAAACGGCGGCATTGCCTTGAAGATGATGGAAGCCGCACCGGCCGACATTGTATTGACAGACATCTCTATGCCTGTGATGAACGGAATCGAGCTCGCGACAGCCATCAAAGAATCGTATCCTCGAACAAAAATCATATTCATGAGCTGCCATGATGAATTTGATTTCGCGAAATCCGCTATCGACCTCGACATCGAGGGTTATATTTTGAAGCCCATCAAACCGGAGGAGCTTTTGCAAACCGTCGGCAAGGTCGCAAAAAATATTCGGGAGCAGGACAGCTATGCGCTGGAAAAAGCGCGAATGTTGTCGAAACTGAACGATATGCAGCCGATTTTGATTGAGCAATTCCTGCGGGAACTGCTCCTCGGCAACTTCCACGACGCAGAGGGTATCAAGAACCGGCTGGATTTCCTGTACTTGCAACCGCTGGAAGGCACGCACCCACAGGTCATATCGCTTTGCATAGATGAGGCGGCACCCCCACCCGGCGGTGAGAATGTCGCGGACAGCCTCGTAAATGGCTTCGCCATCAAGGAGCTTATCACACATGCAAGTGAACCCGGCCTCCGGCTGTATCCCATACAGGTGTCGCCGCGGGAATTTGCCGCCATCGCCTTTTGGGACGGTGGTGCACAAGAAAGCCGCTTGCTTGACCTTTGCATCGGTTTGTATACGGACATCCGAGAAAAGTTGGCGCTGCATTGCAAAATCGGCATCAGCCGCGTGAACGAAACCATCAGCGGCATCAATGCACTATATTGGCAAGCAAGCAGCGCCGCGAGAACCACATTCTACAGCGAAGGCAATCCCATCATTCTCTTTGACCTAATTGACGAACAAACAAAAATCCCGAATCAACTTGACAACCAAGCACTGCATAAAACTGTATCGGGTTTACTTGCGAGCTTGCGCGAGGAAGACATCCACGCGTTCATTGAGCAATATCTGCCGTATGACGAGGCACTGTTGAGCGAGAGCTATGTCAAGAACCTGACCTTCTCCACCGTCAACCTCTGCATGGTGCTGCTGACAGATTGCGGGCACAGCTTTGCGGACATTTTTGGCGAGGAATACATCGTATGGAACAAGCTGGCACGGTTCCACACGATACCCGCCGTGCGCCAATGGCTGTATAACTTCATGATGGCGATACGTGAATATATCAACGACAAACGCAACGGCAAAAATGCGCAGTTGATTACGAATATCAAACAGGTCGTGTCAAAACGGTACAGCGAGCAGCTCTCCGTCGCGGACATCGCAAATGAAATTTTCCTCAGCCCGGGTTATGCAAATATCGTATTCAAAAAAGAAACCGGGCAGACCATATTCGATTATCTCATCGACGTGCGGATAGACAACGCAAAAAAGCTCCTGCGGGAGCCGGACGCGAAGGTGTCCGTCGTCGCGGAGCGTGTGGGGTATATCAACACCTCTTATTTCTGCTTAATGTTCAAAAAATGCGTCGGCATTTCCCCGGCGGAATATCGTAATGCACAAGGGTAGCCGGGGCGCTACCGCAAATCCGCCCCGGCATTCCGCTCCATAAACACGGCGTTCAGTTCATCCAGCGCTTTTGCCGTCAGGCCGCATTGCGCTGCGGTGACAAGCATCTCCTGGTAAAACGCTTCAAACTGCGCCTCATTCTTGGCAGTGAGTATTTTCGTCAGCGCTTTTTCAAACACATCTTTGCAAGTGAAAAATCGGTCCATGTCCGCCGAAACCCCGCCGAAGTTCCAATAGTTCGCACTGGAGGCGGTATAGACGGTATTCTCCTCCATGGAGAGGCCTTTGATTTGCCCGGGATTGAAAAAGGTAGCGACATCGGCCAGATTCCGCGCGCGCACCGTCGTATAGCGCGGATGGAACACGGACGCATTCGCAAACTGCGGCAAGGTTGGCCACGCGGAACCAAGCCATGCGTTGTATAGGTTGTACTCCACATTCGCTCCATTGTCTTTTGCGTAAATCATATTGTCCGCAAGCGCCTTATCGGTAAATATGCGCTCGCCGTTTTCTTCCGTCCAGAACCCGGCGCTCGACGGACCCCAATAAATCAGCTTTTCCCCCACGTCGGATGCGAAAAAGTCCAAGTACCGCAAAATCTGCGGTAAATCTTCCTCCTTCACATTGTCCTTGAAAATACCGATGGAACTCACATTCTTCGGCGCACCGGAAAGCGTGACGAACCGGTCGTCCTGGTATTCAACCGCCGGCCATAACGCACGGTAGCGGTATGCCTTCCCGTTCTCCGCCAAGAGGTTGTCATTCGGCTGTATCCAGGAATAGGTGACGGCATATTCACCGCTGTTCAGCGCTTCGCTGAACAGCTTGTCGTTCATGACAAGCGATTCCTTCGCCATCACATCATCCATCACAAGCTGCGTAAGCCGCCGCAAACCGTCCTTGAAATAATCCTGCCGGAACATATACTCCAACCGGCCGCTTTGCCTGTCGTAATAGGTGTAGTAATCCACATTCCCCGGGATGCCGTTGATTTGCGGCAACAAGCACGCCATCAGCGCCCAGTTGTCACCTCCGGCGAGGCCATAGGTCACACTGACAGGCTTACCGTTTTCCGTGATGTTTTCCCGCGCAATCAGCGCTTGCATGTCATACAGGAATTGATAAAAATCTTCCTCCGTATAAATCGGCACATCAAAAATGTCTTCTTCCGTAAAATACCCCTGCCGAAGGTATAATGCCTCGATTTCGTCCTGCGTCTTTGCCTGCGGGTATAGTTTCGTCAGCAAATCATCCCGCACCCATATTTTCGAATTCACCCGCGGTGACAATGGCTGTATCGCGGAAAAACGCGCCGCGTCGAAATCGTCAGCTGCCATGTCAAACACAATTTCATAATCAAACATATGCGGAAAGAAGTAAATGCTCTCGTCTCCGTCCGGGTTGGCGCTTGTAAGCGTTTTCACTATCTCGGGATATGTTTCGAAGGATGCCTTTTTCATCAGGTTCGGGCAATACAGGGGTATCAGTTCTGTCAGGTCATACAATTTCCCCGCTGCAATCTGAGCCTTTAAAGGCATTAAATCCGTCGCATCCACCAAATCAGGCCAGTCTCCCGCAGCAGACACCATGCTGAGCCTGACGTTGAACGCCTGCCCGCCGTTGTCAAAAGAGTTCGCCCCGTCCAGCGTGACGCCCGTGATGCGTTGCAGCTCCGGCGAGACGACGTCTTGCGATGCGGCGCGGCGCTCATTCCCGCCGGTGCCGTGGCTTTGCCATGTACGCAATGTGAGTTGCGCACCTGTCCAATCCGGCATCTCGGAAGAATCATTCACAGTGCCGTACAGCTCGTAATACGGCGTTTGCGCCGCCGTGTCGCCCGTATCCGCCGGTTGTGCGGACGATGCGCACCCGGTCAGCACCGCCATTATAAGTATGACCGCCGCTATACCGCGCATGTTTTTTTTCTGCATACAAGCCGCCTCCCCTCGCACCAATTGTACCATATTATCATGTAAATGAATAGATAAAACACCCGCCCTGGATGCCCAGGGCGGGTGTATCGTTTTACTACTCCATCGGCGTCCAATAATTGTTCTTCACAAGGTTGTAGTACGCCAGATACTTCTGGCCGATGCTGTCCACAAGCGTTTTGAATTCCGCGCTGAGATAGCCATCTTCAAACTTTGCATAGTTTTCTTCAAACTTATCCACCGGGCCGATAATGGCTTGCAAGGTCGATGTATACGCACCGTCCACCTCGTAGCCCTGCGTCGCCTTGATGTCGTTAAACTTCGCCATTTCCGCGTCGAAATCGCGATACAAATCCAACGCGTCTTCACCCAAAGCGGATTGAATCTGAATATTCATCAGAGAGCTGTAATGCTTTGACGTGACATCGGAAGTGACCCAGTCCGTATCGAAGGTTGCGGGGTCGGAACCCTCGGCTATTTCCGATGGGTACGCGACAGTCGGGCCGTATTCATAATACGCCGTGATGCCGAATGTCTCGTCGTTCAGGTATGCCGCATTGTCGCTGTACATGCCGTAGTACAATCCGTCCTTGCCGCCCTCCACATAGCCGCGGCCGCGTGCCCAAAGCTCAACCTCTTCATATTCCGGCTTGAAGCGTCTGTCCATGCCATCGCCTGTGTAGAATTCCTCAGGACCCCACGCGCGGAGGATGTTCGCTTCCTCGGACAGATTCCAGTCAAGCCATCCCAGCACCTGCGCATAATCCCCGTCCGCAACCGTCGTTGTGATACCGTAGCCGCCCCACGGGCTGCGCAAAGAAACCGCTACATTTGACGCGTCCTGCAAGTTGTTGGAAAGCGTATCCTGGTGGAACAGGAACACCTTGCGGAAGCCGTAGCCGCGTCCCTCTTCCTTGGAAACATTACGCGCTTCGCCGGCGTTCAGCCAAGACTGGAACACGGCGTATTCGCCATTGACCACTTTTGCGTCACGCTGGTCATCCTTTTGTATAAAGGTTTCCGTGCTAAGCAAGCCGTCGTTGTAGAACACATTCAACCATTTCATGTAATTTTTCCAATTCGGGGTATCCGCGAAATAGCTGAAGTTTGTGTCGTTGTACACAAACTGACCTAAATCCTGGAACATCATGTCCGCAATGGTGAAGGTGGACCACCAGATGGAGTCCATATCGCCCATTTGTATCTGCGCCGGTGTCACAGGCTTTCCTTCCACCGTCACGCCCAGCGCCTTGACCTTTGTCAGGTAGTCATACAAATCGTCCATGTTGTAAATCGGGATGTCGTTCACATCCTCAAAGGTGCAGTTGTTACCGGTTTCCAAAATCCGCAGTTGCAATTCGGCCTCGGTTTTGGCTTCCGGAAAAATCTGCTTGAGAATGTCGTCACGGAAATACCACGCGTACGGTTCAAATTTCAACACACCCGCGCCGTCACGGATTTTCTGGTCATTAACAAGGTTCGTCGCCACATGCTCCGGCAATTGCGGGAAATACATCATTTTCCCGGATGTTACATCAAGATTCGCGGCAAACCACGCCTCGATGTCCACGCCCCAGTTTTGCAAGCGCTGTACCGTAAGCGGCATGTATGTATAGATGTCATCCAGCGTAATTTCACGCAGAATATTCATATCCATTGCCGCGCCGAACACGTCTGAATTGTTCATATAGCCATTTCCTTGGATGATATGCGGAATGCTGCCCGCTACGTCTTGCAACTGGAGCCATTGCACCTTATCCTGGTCGTCATTAACCGGGATGATATCAATTTCCACGCCTGTTTTTTCACGCCAGATGGGTGTAAAAAGGTCCTCCACCGGTGTGCGGCTGCCCGACTGCACACGGCCCGTCATGGTGAGCTTGAGCTGCTTCAGGGGCGCGACCGGCTCCGGCGTGGCGGTGTCACCGCTTACGTTCTGTGTCGGGGTCGGGGTGGACGACGGCGTAGAAGTATTCCCGCCACAGGATGCCGCGCCAAGCGCCACGATAGCTGTCAGTGCGATTGCTATGATTCTTTTTGCTTTCATTGCAAAACCTCCTTAGTTGAATGTTGTTTGCGTTTTATATGTACAATGCGTATGTGTTGCACTACGCCTTTACAGACCCCGTCAGCATCCCCTTGACGAAATACTTCTGGAAGAAGGGGTATACAAAGAGTATCGGAAACGTCACAACCACGAGAATCGCCATACGGATGACCTGCGGTGTAGGCGTGGCGGATTGCTTTGCCATTTCCGCAATCTGCTGCGCGGTGTTGCGGTTGCGCGGGTCGATGATGATATTTTTCGCCTCCGTAGAATTGATGGCGAGGTACATAATCCATTGCAATGTATACAGTGACTTTTTCGTGATATACAACAGGTTCGTGCCCAAGTCCAGCCAATTCGCTACGACGGAAAAGAACAAAAACGCAGCGATAACGGGCTTGGACAGCGGAATAATAATACGGAAGAAGATGGTGCCGTAGCCTGCACCGTCCAGGAACGCTGATTCTTGCAGTTCCTGCGGAAGGCCGTCTATCGAACTCCGCATGATGAGAGCGTTGAAATATCCGAACGCACCGGGGATAACGAAAACGAGGAAATTGTTTAGCAGCCCGAGCTTCGCCACGACCAAATAGTTTGACACGACCGTGCCGCCGATAAACATCGGCCCCATCAGAAAGAACACAATCAGCTTCCGAAACGGCAGCCAACGCTTGGAGAGCGTGAACGCGGCCAGCATGTTCACTGTGACAGAAAAAATGGGTGCCACGACACAGCGCGCCAATGTGATAAACGCCGCGTGCGGGATGTTCGGATACCGGAAAACATACGCAAAATTTTCCAGCGTGAATTCCCGCGGAAAAAACCATATCGGCCCGCGCGCCGCATCCGCGCCGGTGTTGAATGCGAGGCAGAGGATGTACCAAAAGGGATATATCATCACGAGGCTCATGACAATCATAAAGGTCACGTTGAAGCCGTCGAAGAACAATTCACCCGCGCTGCGTTTCACTTTCATGCCGTCGCCTCCTTCCTAAAATATACCCGTATCGCTGAGCTTGCGTGTGATGGCATTTGCGCTGAAAATCAAGATAAAAGATACCACACCGTTAAACAACCCGACCGCCGAGGACAGAGAATATTGCCGGTTCACGACACCATTGAAATAGGTGTAGAGGTTCAACGTCATAACCGAAGGGCGGAGCACAGTGTTTTGTAAATTGAAGATTTGGTCAAAGTTTGTGCTCAGCAAGCCGCCGATGGCAAATATCAGGCAGATGCAAAACGTCGGCACCAGATTCGGGAACGTGATGTAGCGGACTTTATCAAAGCGCTTCGCGCCGTCCACCTCCGCCGCCTCATACATGGAAACATCAATATTCGATAGCGCCGCCATGTACAAAATCGTACCCCAGCCCGCGCCCTTCCACAGGCCGGTGATGATAAGCAGCGGCAGGAAATACTTCGGGTCCTGCATGAAGGAAATGCGCGACAGGCCGAAAACGCTCTCGCGGATTGTGTTCACCAACCCCTCCGGCTCTACTGTCAGGAAGATATACACAAGGCCGGAAATCGTCGCCCACGATACAAAGTTCGGGATATAAGACAGCGTTTGCACTATTTTTTTGAAACGGTTGCTGCGAAGCTCATTGAACAGCAGCGCCAGAATCAACGACGCCGGAAAGCCGAATACCAACCCGGACACGCTGTACAGCAGCGTGCGCAGAATGATTTCGTAAAACCATTTTTCCTTCAAAAAGTATTGGAACCAATAGAGTCCGACAAACTCACTTTGCAATCCGAGAAAGCCCGCGCCAATTTTATAATCCATGAACGCAATGACATTCATAAACATAGGGATGTATCCGAAGAAAAGCGTCAGTGCCAGCGCCGGTATGATAAACAGGTACAGCCAGCCCATGCCGCGTTTTTGCAAAACACTCGCGCGTTCACGCGGTTCCTTCTGCTGCTTCTTGCCACGTTGCGCCGTTACCGTCATTGCAAGCACCCCTTTCCTCGTTCCTTTTTTATCATACCGAAAAGCGTACCGCGTTGATAGTGAATATTTGATTGTCCTGTGTTCGGATTTGTTTGTCTGGCAAGTAATCGCAATATAAAAACCCCCGGGCAACGCCCAGGGGATCTTACTCTAACTGTATGATTGGTATCGACACCGTCACCGTCGTTCCGATGCCGAGCTCACTCCGCACGGCGATACCGTACGCCTTGCCGTAATACAGCGCAATGCGCTTCTGCGTGTTCCGCAAGCCATAACCGCCCAGCTTGTTTTGTACCGTTCCCGCCTCTATCTCGCGGACGCGCTCAGCAGACATGCCCACGCCGTTATCCGCAATGCTGATGCGGATAATGCCCGCTTCCGCACGGCCGGTAATACAGATTTCGCCGCCCGCGTCCTCGCGCCCGTTGATGCCGTGCAGCACCGCGTTTTCCACAATCGTTTGCAAGAGGTTCTTCAATATACGGCAGTTCTTAATCTCATCTTCGATCTCGACAGCATAGGTCAAGTCAAGGCTGTATGTAAACCGCTGGATTTCCAAGTATTGCGTCAGCATTTCGATTTCCTGCGCAATGCTGAGGACATTGTTCCCCATGTTCAACGCCATACGGTAATACGCCACCATCGCGTCAATCACGCGCTCCAGCTCGTCCGAATGGCAGGCCCAGCGCATGGTGGAGAGGGTGTTGTACAGGAAATGCGGGTTCATATGCGATTGCAAGAGTTCCAGCTCCAGCTTGGCTTTGTCCGTTTCAATCTGGTTAATTTGTCCGTAATACTGCTGCACCTTACCAAGAAGCCCGTACACCTTTGCCTCAATACCACCGATGTCGTCGCCCGTATCCACCGTTTGCAACGCCTCGGTATAATTCGCAGTATCAATATTCGCGTTCATCGTTTCTATCAGTTTGGAAACGTTTTTCGTCAACTGCCGAGAAGCCGCGCCGGATGTGAAATATATCGCGAATATCAACGATACAAATACAAGTAGTAAAAACAACACATAGATATTCGCATCCCGGTACACAACGCTGTGCGGCAGCAGCAACACGACACGTTCCTCATCATACCCCGATTGCCGTTCTATGGGTACAAAATCGTCTCCGCTCTCCGGCGGTATACCCGCAATCAACCGCTCCGTCGTACCGATACGGTACAACAGCGCGCTCCCTGCGGGAATCGGTTCTGCGAACATACCCTCTATCCGCTTGAAGGGCACGGTCATTTCCGCGACAACAAGATTCCGTGTTTCCGAGAGCATCATACGGTATATACATAACTCATTTCGTGCCTCGTTGTAGTGCCATATTGTTCTGTCACCCTCAAGCCGCTGTATCTGTGCCAGCAAATCCGCATCATCCAGCGCCTTTTCCAAAACCTCCAGCCGAAACACATAATCGCAGTTGTACAGAAAGCGCCCGCTTGCATAAATGGAAATACGCAAATCATTCATATCTGCCAGAAGCGAATCCACAAGGCTCCGCACGAGGTCATTGAACAAAAAGTAATCCACCAAGTCGTCCGAACGGTTGTTGATGAAGAACGACTTAATTTGGTGGTTCGCGCTGATATACGCCAATTTCTGCATACAGGCAAAATATGTATTGTCCACCGCCTGCACCTGCTGCTGGAGCTGTTTTTCGTAATAGGCCAGCTCATTTGTCCGCTTCTCCCGGTAAATGCTGACGGTGAAGAAAATAAAGAAAATGCTGAACGGTATCATCGTGAACGCGAATAGAGCCAGCTTAATTCGTTTGCCATACCGTGTGTTCGTCTTCTGCGCCATACACCGCCCCCCCCCTCTCGCTTCCACAGTATCAATATACCACCCCTGCCCCTTGCCGTAAAGACTCTAATGCAACAATCCATACCGCAATGTTATCACAGAATGCTTGCATCGGGACATAAGTCATCGACATTATGCGTTGTAACACATGGCACTGTCCATTATACTGGAAACGAATCATGGCAAAGGAGGAATCGGCATGGTCACGATACACGCGGCGAAGCTTATTGCTGATATACCCGCATGGGCGGTTTGGGAGCGGCAGCTCATCGACGCGATGAATGAAACGCCATCGCTTGTCATGGAAAAATACGTCAAGCCGAACGGCCATATGCTTTGGCCGGCGGACGACAGCTATACTTCCATCGACGCGTTGGATGATATGTATGAAAGTTTTCACAACTGGCCGCTGTTTTATTTTTTGGGCGGTGATGAAAAATTCCTTGCGCTGTCGCATAAGCAGTTCGATGCGATTACAGAACAGTTTTCACAATACGACTGCGGCCACGGGCACCCTATGGTTATAAAGGAATACGAGCAAGGCTACGATTGGATGCACCAAAGCGAGGGGTATCTGTTCTTCTATCTGTTGAACCTTGCCGACCCACGCCACGAGGCAAACCGTGCGCGCGCCGCAAGGTTTGCGGGATTTTTATTAAACGAGGACGACGAGGCCGTCAACTACAACACAGACAGCCATACGCTGAAGTGCTGCTACACCGGCAGTATGGGCGCGGCACACCGGAATTTCGACGGATTATCATGGGATTGGGCGGAATGGAAAGCTTGGTTCGGCCTGCCGTTCAACGACGTGCCGGGCATCGCAACAGTGGACGACCTCCGCGACAAGGCCAACGCGCGCCGCATGGGGGCTGCCATGCGGAAGCGCCTCACACACAGCGATACAGTTATCAACCTGCTCTCGACGACAATGGTGATGAACGCGTTCCTCCACACCGGCGAGGAAAAATACCGGCAATGGATTTTAGAATACACTGCCGCCTGGCGTGAACGCACGGTGCAAAACGGCGGCATCGTGCCCGATAACTGCGGCGAAAGCGGGCAAATCGGCGAGCATATCGACGGTAAATGGTACGGTGGACATTACGGTTGGACGTACCCACACGGCTTCTATTTCATTGCCGATGCGCTGACCGTCGCAGGGGAAAACGAGCTGCTCCTCACGGGTGATGCAGATAAAATGGACTGGGTGCGTTCACAATACGCCATGCTGGAAGCCCGCGCCATCGAAAAGGACGGCACACTGTACTTCCCGCAGAAGCGCGGCGACCCCGATGTCGTGCAGGAATACGAGGCCTCGCCGGACTACTTCCTGACGGTTGCGGAAAAAAGCTCCGCAAACCCGCGCTACACGCGGCTTTTGCAAATCGACGGCTGGTTCGAGTTCTCCCCCCTTCCGCCGATACAGCCCGCGCATCTGTGGTTCGTCTCCCGCAAGGCGGACGACATGGCCTTCTGCCGCCGCATCCGCAATGCCAAAAAACGCGAATGGCAACAGGTAGCTCCCATTTCTTCCAAATACCAAGGCGGGCAGGACGCGGCGTGGCTGCACTATCTGGAGGGCGGTTATACCGATTACCCCGAGGCGATTCTCCGGCACAACCTATCGCAGGTGTATAGCCGTATGAAATTTATGCGCGAGGACATGGAACCGGTCGAACGCTACACGGATTCCTACCTCCAGCGGCGCAATCCCATCACGGTGGAAGGGCTTGTCCACCTGACCCTTGGCGGGCCGATGCCGATTTACAACGGCGGGCTGCTCATGATTTCAGTGTGCTATTACGATTTAGAAGAGAAGCGCTTCGGCCTGCCGAAGGACGTCGCGGCACTTGTGTCGCGGATTGACACAGCGGGGATAACATTGGAATTGATAAACTTGAATCTCTCGTCGCCGCGCACCATGCTGGTACAGGCGGGTGCGTTCGGGGAGCACCGCTTCACAACAGTCCACGCAGACGATGCGGATTATACGGTGAACGGCGCACACTTCGCGGTGCGGCTGTCTCCGGGCGCGGGTATAACGCTGCGGCTGGATATGGAGCGCTTTTGCAACCGGTCGCAATACCAATGGCCAGAGGAGGAACAATCATGACAGCAATACAACAAAAAATCCGCGCACACGCGTGGCGGTTCGAGGGAAAGGACATCCGGCTGGGTGTGGGCTGCGCCGGGCTGGGGCGCGGGGAACCGGACAGCGGAGAAATCGCATTGCTGGAACGTTGCTACGACACGGGGTTCCGATACTTCGATACCTCGCGGAGTTATGGCGAGAGCGAGCGTGTGCTGGGCGCGTTCTTGAAGCACATCGACCGCAAATCGGTCTTTGTCGCGACAAAATCACGCTACCCCTTCCGTGAGGCGGACGGTTTTGCACAATTTGAGCGTAATTTCTACGACAGCTTCACACGGCTTCATACCGATTTCATTGACCTTTTCCAAATTCACGATACAGACAATTACAACGTATGTATCGACCGCGTTATCCCCTTCCTGGAGGCACGGCGCAATGAGGACATCATCGGCGCATTCGGGCTGGGCACGCGTTCCCTTATGGCACATAAGCACGGTATCCTCGGCGGACGAATGCATTCCTCTCTGAGCTACTTGGATTATAATCTGCTGAAAACCGCCGCCGCAGAGGTCATCGCTTTGTCGCGGGCATACGGTACCGCGTTCATCAACGCATCGGTGCTATACTTTGGCCTGCTGAAAAGCGAAGACCCGATGGCGGCGGATTTTCCGCTGCCGGTCAAAACCCTCGCCGCAGACATACAGGCGTTTTGCGCTTCACAGGGCATTGACATCTGCGCCGCAGCTTTGCAATTTCCGCTGCTGCACCCGGACATTGATATGACCTTGGTCGGCATCAAGCGGCAGCAAAATCTGGACGACGCCATCAATGCCATGCGCCACCCGCTCCATCCCTCGCAATGGGCAGCCATCGCCGCGTTGCAAGCGGGCTGCGCCGGTATCTGTTTGGAGGATGAATCGTTATGAATATACTGTTGATTGGCACGGATAACGCAGGCGATTGGCAACCATATACGGATGCGCACTGCTTCGCGTTCTTCGACGGTTTTGACGAGCTTGCGCACGCGGAAGGCTCCCACGTAAATTTCATACGAAATAATTGCCATGTGTACGCACGCTTGGACGCGGCACTGGAGGCATTCCATCCCGACCTCGCCGCGATTCATGTGCCGAATTTCGCAAAAAATAATCTCGCGTATGAAATCAGCCTCCTGAAACGAGGGATTCCGGTTTACGAGAGCAAGCTGCGCCTGCGCGGGCGGCAGGACTACAATACACTGCACCTGCATGTGCAAACCAGCCGTGCAACCGTTCACATCGGAGAGTTTTACCGCTACGACCCGCGCGTGCTGGCGGTCAAGCGCCTTCTTGACAGCGGCGCCATCGGCAAGCCGGAGCAAATGCGCTGGCGCTGCGGCCTGTCGGACGGTGCTTTCAGCCCTTGGGAAACGACCTATACACACCTTGCGCAAGAGGATTTGGCATACCACCATTACAGCGTGATGCATCTTCTGCTCAACCTTACCGGCGCAGAAATTCTTACGCGTTCCGCCTCGCCGGAGAAGGCCGCGCCGCTGACGGGCACAGTTTCCGACACCTTGCTGACAACCGCCTCCGGCTGCCGCGTATCGCATTCCATTGATTGGCACAACACCATGGCCGCGACGGATTACCTCGGCAATTTCTATATCGACGGGACACGCGGCGGTGTGGTGGTAGAGGGCGGCAACGTGTACACGCAGCAATGGGGTGGCGAACGGATGGCAGTGCCGGTGGCAGTGGGCATTTCACCCAAGGCCATTGACCATCTGCCCGCCTTTGAGCCGGACAAAACGCTGCACACCTGGACGTTTCCGGCCTTCGCATCGGTGATGGCTTGTGTGTACGGCAATGATGATATGCCCGCGTGATATTTCTGTTTACAGAGCAAAAGCCCGCGCGGACCGCGCGGGCTTTTGCTCTTATGACATCTTACCAGGAAAACAATAATGGAAAATAGGACAATACTTTTTTGCCTGTTGCGCAATACGGTACGGTGAACAACAGGCTCAGGAAGATAAAGGCAATACTGATTTCCATCGGCTCTATGATATTACCGCCTTTAACGGGATACGCCGCCGGTAAGTACGGGAACAGGTAGTACGTCAGCGCGCACATCGACAACACCGATTTCGGAATCAACCCAAGCCGCTTTCGCACATGCTCAATACTATTTGTCCCTCTTGTATGCTTCATGCAAAGTCATCGCTCCATCCATCGGTTCACGGTGTCTTTTATCGCACAGACAGCTTTTTATCCAGCAGCTTCTTCACCACCAGCAGCAGCACAATGTCCGCCGCATATTGCAAGATAAGGCCGGTTATACCGTAGTCAAAGAAGCTGACACCCGCTTCCGCTATGTTCATCAATGATGTGAGCGGCACGGCCATAACAAGTGATACGCCGGACGGCGTGAACCGCAGTGCAGGCGGTAATACGAGTACCAATATACCAAACGCGTTCGTCAAGACCTGGTTGATGAGGAGGTAGAACACAACCGACAGCGCCAGCGAATGCTTCTGGTTGCCGGGCAGATTGCCCAACGTCACCGCAGTGTAGATGTGCGCAACGCTCTCCATACAGCTTAAAAGACCCATCAGCACCGCCGCCGCGATGACCGGCACGACGCCCACCTGCTTTATCCAGCCCAAAACGAACTCCACAATCGCTTGCAACTCCGGCATGGTATCGTACAGCGGGGCGAAAATAACCGCAATTCCACCAAGCGTCAGCAGTAGTGACGTGAAAATCCAGAAGACACCCACCAGTACCTTCGACAACAAAATCTGCCCCGATGTGACGGGCAATGTATGCGTCAGATAGCTCTCGTTTTTGTACATGGTTTGATAAAACCGCGCCGCCACAACAAGGAGCGCGATGATGCTGACCGCAACCACAGCGACGACGACGAATATGACGCTTGTACCCGTCAGCCATTCGATTTCCAGCTTATTCACCAATACATACAGCGCAGTAATCACAATCATGGCCGCCCAGCTCAGAGGGATAATGCGCGCCGTCGCGCGGAATTCATGCTTCATCAGTTTTCCAAACATTACAACGCACCCCCTTCCGCCATGTCCGTATACAGGCTGACAAAATGCTCTTCCAGCGAGCAGCCCGTCTGTGCCCGCAGGGTATCGACATCGCTGTCTACGATAATCCGGCTGTCCTTCATAAACAGCACGCGGTCGAACACGCGCTCCACATCATGCAGCAGGTGCGTGGAAATCACGATGGTAGAATCCTCGGAATAGCTGCTCATGATGATGTCCAGCATGACGGCACGGCTGGCCGGGTCGATTCCGCCAAGCGGCTCATCCAGCAAGTATAGCTTCGCACGGCGGCTCATCACCAAAATAAGTTGGAGCTTTTCCTGCGTGCCCTTTGACATTGTACGGATGGATTTGTCCGGGATTTTGAAACGCTTCAACATCCCTTCCGCTTTTACCCGGTCGAAGTCGGCATAAAAATCCGTGAACACATCCAGCGTATCTTTGGGGCGCATCCACTCCGCAAGGTATGTGCTCTCCGGAAGATAGCTGACAGCCGCCTTACTCTCCGGCCCGACAGGCTTGCCATCCACCAGCACTTCTCCGCCATGGTTGCGGATGAGCCCGGCGAGTATTTTCATCAGCGTGCTCTTACCGCAGCCATTCGGCCCAATCAAGCCAACAAGGTGGCCGCTGTCTATCGCGAGGCTGACATTTTCCAAAACCTGCACCGCCCCATAACGATGATGAAGTTCCTTTGTTTCTGCAATTCTCATGTACATCGTCCTCTCTATCCGTTTTTTTTGCATAAACCATCCCGTACGGCTGAAGCAATTTCATCGTGCGATACGCCCAGCCGTTCCATGTCCGCCGCGAAGCGTGCCGCCAACTTCTGCACCAGCGCCTGCCTGCATTGCGCCACAAGCACCATATCCGTCGTGACAAAACGCCCGGACGTACGCTCGCTTTTCAAAAGCCCTTCACGCTCCAGCTCCGCCAAGGCGCGCTGCATTGTGTTCGGGTTCACTGAGAATTGCGCCGCCAAATCGCGAACCGGGGCGATACGCTCCCCCGCGTTCCATTGCCCGGAGACAATCTGTATCCGGATTTGCTCCATGATTTGCAAATAGATCGGTATACTCGCATCGAAATCCATTGCGTCACCTCCCGTTGCGTTTCTGTATTATTTGTTTAATACAATAATACATTAATACAAGAAGATTGTCAACTTATTTTTTACTCTAATCGTTGCTTGCATGTTCCACCGCGTCGTGCTATACTTTCCACACAATGGAAAGGACGTGTTTTATTAATGGAAAGGACGTGTTTTATTATATGAAGAAAATCCACCTTATCTGCAACGCACATCTCGACCCAGTCTGGCAATGGACATGGCAAGAGGGGCTTGGCGCGGCTTTATCCACCTTCCGTGTGGCGGCGGATTTTTGCGAAGATACGGCGTTCGACGGCTTTGTATTCAACCATAACGAATCGCTCCTCTATCAATGGGTGGAAGAATATGAGCCTGCCCTTTTCGCACGAATACAAGCGCTTGTGGCGGCGGGCAAGTGGCACATTATGGGCGGCTGGTATATCCAGCCGGATTGCAACATGCCATCCGGTGAGTCTATGATACGCCAAATCACAACCGGCCGTGCGTATTTCAAGGCCAAATTCGGCGTAGAGCCAACCGTCGCGGCCTCAATGGATGCGTTCGGCCATTCACAAGGGCTCGTGCAGATATTATCGCTCTGCGGATACAAGGGGTATCTGTACATGCGCCCGGATGAAGCGGTCGCCGATGTTTTCCGCTGGGAGGGCCACGCGGGGACAACAGTCATCGCCGCACATATCACCGGCGGATACAATACATTGTATGGCCGCGCACGCGAAGCGATTGAAAACAGCATCTGCCGTCACACAGACGACCCGGACGACATGTTCCGCTGCTGGGGCATCGGCGACCACGGCGGCGGCCCGTCCCGCGTGGATTTGCAAAACATTCAAGCACTCATTTTGGAAGAAAACGAAAAAGGCGATGTCGAAATCATCCACTCCACACCGGAGGCGTTCTTCGGCGGGATTGACGTTGCAACCTTGCCGCATGCGGTCGCGGACGGCCTCCAGCCGGTCAGCGTCGGCTGCTACACCAGCATGAACCAGGTTAAGCGCCTGCACCGGCGGCTGGAGGGCAACCTTGCCTCGGCGGAGAAAACCGCCTCCATGGCGGAAATGCTGGGCCTCCTGCCCTACCCCGCGGTCAAAATCAAAGAAGCGTATGACGACCTGCTTCTGAGCGAATTCCACGACATCCTACCCGGCTCGTCCGTCAAAAAAGCGGAGGAGGACTCCGTACAGATGCTGTATCATGGCCTGTATATCACGGACGGCATCATCAACCGCAATCTCTATGCTCTTGCCGCCGCAGAAAAGCCGGCACGGGACGGCGACATTCCTTTCATGGTTCTGAACCCGCATCCCTACGAAGTAACGGATGTGGTGGAATGCGAATACATGCTTGCCGACCAGAACTGGGAGGATTTCTTCTGCTCCGGCGACTTGTACTGCGGTGACGTGCTCGTGCCTTCGCAAATCGAAAAAGAGGGCAGCAACATGCCGCTTGATTGGCGGAAGCGGATTAGCTTCCGCGCTACGCTTGCGCCCATGTCTGTCACGCGGTTTGATTTACGGCCGAAAAAGCTCCCGGCGAACCCCGCCGCGCTGTGTGATTTGGCAGGCATGGATAATTTTACCTTCGACAACGGCAATATGCGCCTCGCGTTCGACACATCGGCAGGCACGGTGAAGAGCCTTGTCGGCGGCGGGAAGGAATACGCGGGCGCGGGCTTTGGTGAACTTCTTATCTACCGCGACAACGGCGACGCATGGCGCAACGACACATCCGTTATCACGGAATGCCTGGGCAAATTCCATTTACTCACACCTACTGAGGCTTCCATTTTTGCAGGGCAGCAGGAGCGCCGCGAAGCAATCAGCCCCATACAGATTGTCGAGGACGGCGCGGTGCGTACCTGTATCGAGGTGCTGCTGGGTTACAACAATTCCCGCGCACGTCTGTTGTACCGGTTGAACAAATGCGACAACACGTTCTCAGTCGAAATCACGGTGCATTGGGATGAGAAGAGCCGTATGCTACGTTTCAATGCGGCGAATCCGTTTGGTACACCGGCCTATACGGGCATGGATATGTTTGGCGAAAAGACGCTGCATGACCGTCACGAACAGGTCGTGCAGAAGTGGGCGATGGCGGCGGACAACGCAAGCGACCGCGCTGTGGCGATTATCAACGATTGCTCCCACGGGTTGATGCTTGACACAGACGGCATTAAAATCAGCCTGCTCCGCAGCCCGATGTACACGGGACATGACCTTGGCCCGAACCGGCAGCTTATGCCGCAGGCACGGTTTTACCCGCGTATGGAGCAAGGTGAGCGCGTGTTCAACCTCCATTTCCTTGCCGGAACAGTCGCCACAGTCACAGCTGCGGTCGATATAGCAGCGCAAGTTAAAAACGAACCTCCCGTGGCCGTGTCGTATTTCCCCGGCGGCAATGGGACAGTGTACGCACCCGGCATCATTGTAAACGGCGCACGGCTGGAAACTTGCAAAAAAAGCGAGGATGGAAAAGCATATATCCTGCGCCTGTTCAACAACAATGGCAAAGCATCCATGGCAACTGTTTCCGTACCGCCGATGAACGCAGCCACAAACGTGGCCATGCAACCCTTTGAGGTGGTAACGCTGCGGGTGGAAAACAACACCCTGCGGGCGGTATCCGTCATAACAGAAGCATAACCAGAAAAGAGCACGGATGCCATTGGCATCCGTGCTCTTTTGAGTTTCCTATTCCTCCAACCATTTCGCTAGTCTTTCGACTGCCTCGAAATCAAGCGCTTCTATCGTCCGAACCAACGCCGCGGCTTTGCTGCGTTTTTCGGTATCCCGCAATGCTTTATACGCGTCCTTATTGCCGAAGCCGCCCGTCGCCTCCCACAGCTCCCAACAGGTTGCGTGTATCTGCATATATAAGTCCGCTATACCGTGCAGCACAGCATCCTCTCCAGCCGATTCATGCAAGAAGCCGCCGGTGTAGCATCGCGCCTCGGCATGATTCCCGGTGAGGGCGTCATGGAACCAATGCTTCCCGCGGAGCTCATCATCGCTCATTTCCCCATACGCCGGGTTCGCCACATACGCCGCCCATGCGTCATAAGCTGCCCGCCCGGAAAGATACCCGGACAATTCCGCCGCGGCCGTAATACCGATACCCCTTCGGACGATGTCCCGCAGCGTCATCTGTTGTACAGTCTTTTCCTTGCAGAGCACAACTTTCCAGATGTCTCCATACCAATCCGCTACACGGAACATACCATTGTTTTCACAATCAGCCGGTGCAGACGATTGGAAATGGCTCCAGCCAAAGAGCGTATCGCCGCCACTGTCATACCCACAGATGATGGCGCATTCCGGCGGACCAATGATGCCGAAAGCCAGCACAGGCTTTCCCGCGTCAATGCTCTCTACAATGGCGCATTTCATGTCATCCTCTGATACCTTCGATTCGTCGAGCACCTCATACGCATACCCGACATAATCAAACGCCAGCTTGAGTGTCTCGTCATGGTCGTTGACCTGCATCAAATCAAAACTGCTCGGGCAAATATCCTTGTGCCACAACAGCCCGAAACTCATGCCCGACGCGACAAAAATGGCATCATACAGCTTCCGCTTTGTCCATTCCTTGTCATGCGCGCGGATGGTCTGCCAACGCGCATCCTCACCGATGTATTCCATCAACGATGTCATGCACGCAGGCATGGCAAGGCTCTCTGGCGATCGTGTGTCACCCTTCATTTGGTTCAAAAAGCCTACGCTTCTGACGTCCAGCTTGACAGACATACCGAATCCTCCTTGTACGTTGATTTGTATGGTAATAGGATAGAAGGTTTTCAACCTTTCCTGCGTATGTATGGCCGACGGCGCGATGCCGTGGAACCGGGAGAATGCCTTCGTAAAGCTCTCTGGCGTTTCGTAGCGGTATTTGAGCGCTATGTCGATAATTTTCCCCTTCCCTGCGAACAATTCCTGCCCCGCAAGGGACAACCGCCTGTTGCGAATATATTCGCTGATGGAAAAACCCGTCACGACACTGAATACCTTCTTGAAATAATCATTGGACGAGGGAATCCCGCCCGCCGCATCTTCTGCGGAAATATCCTCCAGCAAATTCTCTTCTATAAAATTTATCGCTCTTTGCACGTCTTCGACCCAATACATCGTGTAACCCTCCTTTACAAACCATCATACCCGAACCCGAAAGCGCTGTCCTGTCTTTTTGCGACATTTGCTGTCCGGTTCGGCGCTTGCTTCTTCAGTGTAGCATATTAAAAGGGTGATTGCCACTTCACGCTTGCATTTGACGCTGCGCAATTGATATGATGAAAAAGGTTAACGTGCAGTTAAGCCGACTTCTTGTTTTGCATATGGCCTAAAAGAGAAATTGCGGTATAATAGAATCATCACCAACAAAATGTGTTCACACAAAGGAGCGCGGCTTCATGCTTGATGCAAAAAAAGTGGGAGCGAAAATAGCCTCTCTGCGGAAAAAGAACGGAATGTCACAGGAGCGGCTGGGTAGCATATTGAATGTATCGCCGCAAGCAATCAGCAAATGGGAAAATGGTCATACGCTTCCCGAAACATCTCTGCTGCCCGTTCTCTCGCAAGTTTTTGATTGTACGATTGATGAAATCATCATGCCTGCATACGCATTTGACATCGGCGTTGAGCAGCAAAAGCCCACTGTCTTTGAGCAGCAGGCGCAGTGCATTGCAAAATATGTAATCCAAGAGTTAGGAGGCAAGCATATGGCGGAACAAGTTATGGGATTGGACGACAATGCAATCGTCAATGCAGTCTTGAAGAGCAA
>JGI994J12354_10001383_pt1 | contig 24549 bp, 21 predicted proteins | sample IntmicLarv3ML3BL_FD_12354 | JGI IMG/M metagenome (IMG submission 12354)
GTATTGCTGCCTCAGGTTGCCGTTGAATATGGCTGGGATCGCGACGCGTTTCTACGCCACACCTGCCTGAAAGCAGGCCTGCCGGAAGATGCCTGGACGAAGGACTGTGAAATTTATACCTTCACAGCGTTGGTATTTAGCGAGGCCTAAAAATCGGAAGTAGTTTTGCCTTCTATTCGTTGTATCCCCTCATTTAGTTTGTTCTCTGTGCGGAATCACTTTTCTCATAATGAGATTACAGTAATATCAATACGGTAAGACAAGTAATTGACCATTATTCAAGCATTGAAGCGGCTATTAAACCGTGCTTGAGAATTTATTCATCGTCACCACCTAAGCGCTTGAGAATCGCGTAATTCATCACCGTCTTTGGCTGGAGGGGGCTCCATCGGCGGCTTAACATCCTCAACGGTGGGTTTTGCAGCGTTTTTAGNGCTGTTTTTCAGCGAGGTAATCGCATCGTTATATACACTTCCAAAGTTTGAAATCTCGGTAAAAACATTCTCTATGCGACCTTCCAATAAAGAATCATAGTTACTCAGATTTGTAGCAATAAACACAACTACTCTTGCTTCATAAAAGTCCTTTTTTTCTATTAAGGCTCTTAATGTTTTAATAAGCCGCGTATTGTCATAAAACAGCTTACCTTCTTCATCATACTGAAATAAGACCATGCTTCTAAATTCCGCCCAATAATTATTTTCCGCCAGCAAAGCGGCATGAGCGTAATTAGCAAAGTTATAGTATTCATCTATCAATATTGGGGCTGCAGCCCCATGTGGATTGGGATCTATATCTTCTCCGTGCCAAGTACCAAGATACCCACTCCCAGTCAGATTTTCTAAAGCAACCAGTTGTCTGGCATCCATCACATGCCCATGTCCCCGCTTGGGGTCTCGACTATATGGATCCACATTAATCGAACCAGTCCACTCATAGATCAAATCATTCAACAGTTTTCTTTGTTTAGAAAAATCGCTCGCCAGAAAGGTTTTCACTTTTTGGTGTAAGACGTTATTTTTCCGCATGGATGTATGCAAATCGGCCACGTTTCCAAATGCCTTAATATTGGGTAGCTCCGCCGTCTCTGCCGCCACCTCTATAGAAACGTCTACGTACTCCAGGCTGTAGGCGTCAGTTGGGTTCACTTTAAACCACACATCCACCGCTTTAGAGGTAGAGCCGTCCTTCCATTTAACCTTACCAGTTCCCCGATGGATATTGCCCGAAGCATCGGTTATGTTTTGTACGGTATAATCTAAATTGATACTTTTGATACCGAGCTCGTCAAGGCTCAGTAATTCGCCTTCATTGGTTTGACCATCAAGATTTTTATCCCGCCAGATTTTAAGTTGCTTCCAACCTTTATCAAGTTTACTGATGATACTATCAGTATTGGAGTCCCATTCTTTGAGAGCCTCAAAGCCATTGGCGGCCAAAGAGCCATCTTTAAGCGGAGTGTTGTTACCAAACAGTTCTCGACCGTTATCTATTTCATTGTTGTTGTTGAGGTCGGCCACCAAAAAACCATCCTGAGCGTTTATCCAGCCGGTACTTTCGGCAAAACCGTTGGCATCAAAGTCAAGATGGTAGTGTTTTCCCTCGGGGGTGGTGGTGATACCATCCCGATTTAAATCAATAATAATTGAAGATCTTTGTTTTCTGGCCTCTCTTTTATTTGGCTCATAAGAAACTTCTTGTTTTACAGCCTCTTTTTTATTTAGTGCATAAGAAGATTCTCGTTTTACAACGTCTCTTTTGTTGGGCGCATTATGGTATGACTCGCCCGGTTCTTTAATATCCGCCTGATTTTCCTGAGGATGCGCTGACATCTCCTCGTTACTGGGCAAGTCCAGCTTTATGAATAACAAATAATAGAAAAACAGACCCAAGAGGATTGATGAAACGGCTATTAAAGCGCCCTTGGTATATTTATTCATCTGTTCACCTCAAACTATTTATTCAATAAGAACGGGGCTGTATTTTATCGATTACAAGAATATAACCTACAGCGTTAGTTGATCCTGATTTTAATCGAAAGATTCGCATAAATAAGCATTTTTTATATCTTCCGGCTGAATACAGAGATATGTCAAGGTTTGTTTGCCGCGTTTAAATTTATGTTGAGAAGAATACAGCCGTTCTTCTACAATAAGGCTCTTGATTCTAATCAAGGTCTGTTTGTCTCGAATTACTGAAACTGCCCCGCAAGACCGACGCGGAACGCGATCAGGAATCCATGCGCGAGGCGATGTTGGATTAAATCGGAAAAGGGAAAAGGGTTCAAGTTTAAGGAGGCCTACGATATGAAGATTTCTATAAAAAATCTTGGCGCTATCAAAAAGGCGGAGCTCACACTCGGAGAACTGACGATAATCTGCGGCGGGAATAACACCGGGAAGACCTACGCCACCTATGCGTTTTTTGGATTCCTGTCTTTTTGGCGAGACGTTTTTTCAATCGAGGCGCCAGATAAAGATATTCGACGCCTTTTGGATGAAGGAAGCGTTGATTTGAATATCCAAAACTTTACTGGCAACGCACAATCAATACTCNACAAAGCCAGCGTGGCTTTTACAAAACATCTGCCCCGCGTTTTTGGGTCTTCGGATAAACGTTTTTCTGAGAGCCGCTTCTTTGTTGATCTGGGCTCGAGTAATATTAAACCGCTACAAGCTTTTGAACGCACAATTGGAACGCCAGAAAAACGGCTGCTCTCCATCTCGAAAAAACCAGACTCGCCGTTGGTAACGATTTCATTTCTAGTAGATAAAGAGAACGTCAAAATACCGAAGAACGTCATAAAGCAGATTGTTGGGAGTGCCTTGAAGGATATCGTTTTTGGGAGCCTGTTGCCTCGTCCATTTATTTCCAGCGCGGAACGCACAGGCGCGGCAATATTCAGAAAAAAACTCAATTTCGGGCGTAGCAAATTACTGGAAGAAATGAGCGCTATTGAAAAGGACATAAATCCTTTCGAGTTGTTTGCAAAGTTTTATAACAGCGATGCACTGTCTGTTAAGTCAAATGTTGACTTCGCTGGTCAACTTGAGGAACTCGCCAAAAAGAATAGCTTTATAGCCCAAAAACATCCTGAAATACTCAATGATTTTACCGATATGATTGGCGGAGACTACCTTGTTACAAAAAATGACGAGCTTTATTACATTCCTAAAGGCAAGCGCATAAAACTGACCATGGACGAAAGTTCAGGCGCGGTGCGCTCATTGCTGGATATAGGTTTTTACCTTCGGCATGTCGCCGCCCCAGGTGATCTTCTTGTGATTGACGAGCCGGAGCTTAACCTGCATCCGGAAAACCAACGAAGGATGGCCCGTCTTTTTGTCCGATTGGTTAATATGGGAATACGGGTTTTTATAACAACGCACAGCGACTACATAATCAAAGAACTAAATACCTTGATTATGCTTAATCAGGGGGGAGAACGACTGAAGGCTCTTGCCGAGCGCGAGAGCTACAAGACTTCTGAAATACTGAATTCTGACAAGGTGAAAGTCTACATAGCGGAAGAAGCGCTTGTTAAGCTGGATGGTAAGCAACGGAAAACCAAATGCAAAACGCTCGTTCAGGCAAACATTGACAGCAAGTTTGGGATAGAGGCGCCTAGTTTCGACAGAACCATAGAAGACATGAATCGAATTCAGGAAGAAATCGTTTGGGGAGGAGACGAGTGATGTTGTCGGATATGGAAATCCTTTCCCAAATGATCAAAGATACGGCGTTGGCGCGGCTGGAGAGAGAGCGGGGCGAGCTGTGCGTCAGGCTCATTGAGCCGCAAGCTCCGGGTTCAAGCGTAATTGTTCGAAATCTGCCAGCCGACGCTCTGGTTATCAAAGTAGACAAATTCCCCGCGCTGGACGCTATTTTTTATGGCAGAAACGGCGAATGTAAACGAGGTGATTACATAATCATCAGCGCTCAGAAGAAATGCATTATTTACATTGAAATGAAAAGCACAAAGGGCGTATGGAAACAAGTTGTCAAACAATTGCGAGGAACGCAGTGTTTTGTTAAATACTTTCAGGAACTAGGCAAAGAATTTTGGGAGGAGAAACAATTTCTAAACGGCTATCAAAGCCGTTTCATCTGCCTTGAACATACCAGAATTCCAAAGAATAAAACGCAGTATATTCAGGCGACCAGACTTCATGATACTCGAAACCCCGAAGTTCATGATACCCCTGACAAAGCGATAAAGGTCAACTCGCTTAAGGATTTACAGTTTAACCGGCTTGCCCGGTTGGGCGTCTAGGTTAGAGGCCGTGGGAGCCCGGCAAGCGCTGGTGAGATTACTTTTTGCTGGAGGTTACAAGCCGCTGCATTGGCTTTGCGCGTAGATTCTGCCGCTCTGTTTTATCTGATCTCTCTCGTCATTTAATTTTACAATGGTCAGAAGAATTTGCTCTTTTTGAAGGAGTAGACTGGCTTTGCAAGGGATATAATATTCCGTTTTTCGATCTCCCCAAAATATCTGCTGTCAAAAGGGTAGTCCTTGCCAGTTTCAACCAATAAGGCATTCCCGCTTTTCACGATCTGTTTTCTTCCTGGTTCAATGTTCGACAATACCCTGCCTTTTGAATCTATTCTATACACGCTTCCAACTAACCCGTTGTTTATGTAAAATTGACCTCTTTCTATATAAAATGTGTCGCCTTCATCGCCGCCAATTTCTTTTACGTAAAACTTTTTCGTAGGAGCCGACAATCCTTTGTCATGAAGATATTTTTTTACGTTTTCAGGCGTTGTAAGAATAACGAACTGCCCCGCTGATAACCTCTCTGGTATGCTCTTTTTTTTATATACGGTGATACGTTCGTTATCTAGCGTGTCGAAAAAATAATTTTCATGGATCAATAACGCGATAATTAGCGCCGACAATAAAACGCTTCCGATCAATAATAAAAATTTTTTGTATCCAGCGCTCTGTTCCATCGACTCCCCCTCGCCGCTTGAAGGTAAATATTGGCTTTGCAACGCCCCCGATTTCTTTTAAACGCTTTCACTTTGTAACCATCAATAAACATATTTCAAGCGCTAATAACAGTCTCTTTAATAATGATTCAGGCATCGCCTCTTTTTTGTATAGGCCGATAGACGCGCCGCCTGATGAGTTTCAAATAATAATTTTCATGAAACGGTGATGTGGTAAACGAGAACGCAAAAAATATTTGTAGATATATTATCCACAGCGGATGGATTTAACAAGTATCGCGTTTTGAATATTAATATTAAAGATCTCGTCTTATATTAAATGTTTCAGCTTGGCGCTATATAGGTCTCTCAATTCTAATGTGTTGTAATATATGACGTAATATTGTAGAAGGGTACTGTCAAAACTCAGAAAGCTGGCTTTACGGCAGACAGCCTATTTTTGCCGACCATCTAATTTTGGAGGATTAATGTATGATGCGACTAAAAGAAAAAGAGCAGGACAAGGCTTTTGCGTTGGCTGTTTTTCGTGATTGCCAATACGCAACGCTATCCACAGTTAACCCGGACGGCACGCCCTATGGAGTAATAGTTTCCACAGTTGTGGTTGACGGAGCGATATGCTTTCATGGCGCAAACGAAGGCAAAAAAGTAGACAACATAAAGGCGAACCCCAATGTTTCTATAAGCGGCGTAAAACACACAAAGCTTTTGCCCGAAAGGTTTACCACTGAATATGAAAGCGCGATAGCTAACGGCTCCTGCGTCTCCGTGGAAGACAAAGGAGAAAAAATCAAGATAATACGCGCTATTTGCGAAAAATACGCTCCTACCAGCATGGGCGAATTTGACGTTATGGTTGGACGCTTATTGGATGTGACGAAGATTTTTAAGATTCAAATCGCAACAATTACGGGAAAAGCAAATTACTAAGAGAAAAATCTTGATAGTTTAACTGATGAACTAGCTCTCGCTGATTGGAAAATTTTTTCGCATTTTTTGTATTGACGCCAGGGTATATTGACCCCTTTTCTGCTCCTTTGCGGCGTATAGTTTGTCCGGAACCAAATATTTCAATTTTGTTGTTTTCGATTTTTATTGGTCCGGAGCGCTTAGCTTCTCTGGATAGATCATGGGCTGATCGCTAGGTGTTTTAAATATTTATAGCGGTTTTTTATATGCTGTTGGCGTTGGAATCAGCTTGTTTTCTGAGAATGACAGTTGGACGTTGTTGACAAGTGGACCACCGTTAAAAAAGACCGTTGTACGATTAAGTGCGACGGTCTCCAATCCTCCATTTGATTTAAAGAAATATAAATTTTAAATCTCAAATTTACGNGNGCTTTCAACCGAATAAGACAACTAAAGCAATTTGTTTTACGAGCGTGCCTGTTGCTGTCGCGGCATCCAATTTGAGCGTTGAAACGCCTGGTGGATTTTCGGGCAAATATTAAAAGAGAGCCTATATGAACATTATGAGAAAAACGCTTTTTATTGTGACAATAGTTTTTTCTTTTATGTTTGCAAGGGTTGTTCACGCCAAGCAACAAACCGTTTTCACCGCAAAAGAATTTTACGAAGCCATAAAAAATAAAACAGTAGTTTTTAATTATGGTCAAAAAATTACCATAACAGGTATTTTAAAAGAAAAAGGCAGTAGTATAATTTATAATTCGTCTTATCTGCTTATTTCCGATAGCTCAGATGATTATGTTTACGTAAAAGCCGTACTTGCCAATAAAAACAAAATAAGCCAATACACAAAAGGGCAAGTTGTAAAAATAAACGCTAGTTTTTATCAAGAAAGAGATAAAGTTGTCGTATTGAAAGACGCTAAAACAGAGCAGAATGTCCCGTCAGCCCAGTAATTTTTTGATAAATGCTCAGAATCAAAAAATCTTTTAAAAGGATACAAAAATGGCAATGATTTATTGCACGGAATGCGGAAAACAGATTAGTGATACCGCAAATACTTGTCCTGAGTGCGGTGCGGTTCGTAGAGCTGGTAAAGGTAAAAGNAGAATTGTAGCCGCCTTGTTGGCATTCTTTTTGGGCGGTTTCGGATTTCATAAGTTTTATTTAGGACAAATAGGGTGGGGGATTTTATATTTATTGTTTTGTTGGACATTTATACCCGCGCTTGTTGCGTTTGTGGAATTTATTTTATTACTTTTGAGCTCGGATGAACAGTTTGACAGAAGATTTAATTGATTTAGCATGTTGTTAAATTATTGAGCGCTCAAAAACGTTTGCACGAATGATCAAAGAAGGGCCGGTAGATGACTAAAGTGTATGCGGATAATTCCATGTCTATCGGGCGGACGCCGCTGGTCAGGCTAAACCGTGTTGGCTCTGAAGGAAAAGCGATTCTGCTCGGCAAGGTTGAAGGGCGGAACCCCGCATATTCGGTCAAGTGTCGGGTTGGGGCCAACCTGATTTGGGACGCGGAGAAGCGCGGGGCACTTAAGCCGGGAGTAGAAATCGTAGAGCCTACTTCGGGTAATACCGGCATTGCTTTGGCGTATGTTGCCGCGGCCCGCGGTTACCGGCTGACACTTACGATGCCCGAAACCATGAGCGTAGAGCGGCGTCGGGTATTGGCCGCTTTGGGAGCCAATCTGATTCTTACGCCAGGCGCGGAAGGTATGATAGGGGCCATTGCCAAGGCCGAAGAGCTTGCCGCTTCTGATCCCGAGAAATATTTCCTCCCTCAGCAGTTCAAGAATCCGGCGAATCCTGATATTCACGAAAAGACAACCGGTCCGGAGATTTGGGATGATACTGATGGCGGAGTTGACGCGGTGGTTTCTGGCGTTGGAACCGGCGGAACCATTACGGGTGTCTCCCGTTACATCAAAAACACTAAGGGCAAAACGATAATCTCAGTGGCGGTTGAACCAAAGGCAAGCGCCGTCATCACCCAGTATCTTGCGGGCAAGACTTTGCAACCCGCTCCTCACAAAATTCAAGGTATTGGAGCCGGTTTTATTCCGGACACGCTGGATCTTTCACTCATTGACCGCGTGGAGCCGGTTGAGAGCTCCGAGGCTTTGATGTTTGCGCGTCGTCTTGCGCGCGAGGAGGGTATTCTTGCTGGGATTTCCAGCGGAGCCGCTGTTGCAGCCGCTGTCCGCCTAGGTAGGCTGGATGAGTTTTTCGGCAAGACCATTGTTATAATTTTGCCAGACGGGGCGGAGCGTTATCTTTCCACGTCTCTATTTGAAGATATCTAAGAAGTTCTGATTCAGGTGGACGAAGGCGAAAAAGATTAGAGCCAACCGAATGGACATATGGATGGAAGCAGTATCTGAAAGTGATGTATTAAGTAAACATGACTGATGGTAAAATAAACCGGATTCACCAGATAANCTAAAGCCGAGAAAATCTTTTTTCGGTTTTTTTGATTTTAGGAGACCCCCCCCCGCCGGACCATAAACACTCCCAATAAAAAGAGCCGTCGTGCACGCTCTATTTATGAGCAATCGTCATAAAAACCAGCATATTTAGTTTTGCCGCCGCTTTTGGTTTAAAAAACAGGTGCGTATACTCTGGCCTTTGAACGGGATCTATTTAACTGTAACTAATTATTTTTTTTGAAAAACTTCTTGTTGGAAGCGCTGGATACGTGTATAAAAAGCACAGTGCAATATATCTATTAACGGTGAAGTTATTATGACTGATGCTTCAAGAAAAATATTGCAACGTAACGGCGTTCTGATTGTTATCGTATTTTTTATGTTGACACTCGGCATTGCTGTTTGCATGACGTTAAAAAATTCCTCCGATCTTCGCTCCATGCTGGAATCAAGCGTTAAATCACAGGTAATTTCCACGTCTATCGCGGCTAGCGAAATCATCAATGTGGATAGATTTGCCTCCTACGATAGCGTGGGGGATGTCAAAAAAGACAGCGAGTACTTCTGGGACACCATGAAGCGGCTGCGTCAACTGCAAAAAGACACAAAATCAAAATACATTTATGTGGTTAAGCGCTTCAGCGATGATAAATACTATTTCATATTCGATACCGATTTCGAAAATACCACGATTGAAGAAACTGTTATTGAGTACAAACTGGAGTCGGTTCACAAACAGGCTTTACAGGGTAAGGAATCCGCTGATCTTAATATGAGCGATGAATATGGACGCTATCACACCGGAGCTGTCCCTATTCGGAAAGATTCCAGCGTTATTGGATTCGTCAGCGTTGATTTGGATAATACGCTGTGGGATCAGAGCAACAATGTGTCCCGCGCCAACGCCTTGTACCTTATTGCCAGCGCGGCGCTGGCAATGTGCGTGACTCTGCTTGCCATCGCATTCCTGCTTCGCCGCTTACAGGAGATGCAGGACAAGCTGTTTTATCTGGCGAATTACGATACCATCGTAACGGGTCTTCCTAACCGCCAATATCTGATTAGGTACCTCAAAGAAGCCTCAACCGGAGCTCACGGTAAGGAGCCTTTTGCGCTTTTGTTTATTGATCTGGATAACTTTAAACAGGTTAATGACAATGCGGGGCACGACGCGGGTGACGCAGTGCTGCGCCATGTTGCGGAATATCTAAACTCTATGCACGAAAATTCCAAAGCTTTCCGGCCTGTGGCGGGAATGGTAAACGTTTCGGCTCGGGTGGGAGGCGACGAGTTCATCCAGGTGTTTCCCGGCGTTGGTACGGAGGAGGAGGCTGGGGTTGTCGCACAGAAGATACTGGACAATTTCAGTTCGCAGGTGCTGGACAAATATATCAAGAAATACCAGATCGGTCTCAGTATTGGCGTGGCGTTATTTCCGCTTCATTCAGAAAACTACCATGTTTTAATTAAATATGCTGACATTGCCATGTACAGCGCTAAAAAGGCGGGAAAAAATACATATCGAATTTACAACGATGATTTAAGACGGGAGTTAAACGAGCCGGAATACCTCCGATAATTTACCGGCGCGACTTTAACTTGATCTGCGTCGTTCGATATTTAATAGCTTGCCCAACACAATCGCTATCACAGCGCAGCTTGCGCTGAAGAGCGCGCCCATTTTGGCGGCTCCTTGGGTGACCGGATCTACGAACGCTTCTCCGGCCACAAATAGAGCTACTGTCATTCCGATTCCTCCTATTAATCCCACAAGAACCAATTCTCTGTTTTTCATGTTTCCGGGTAACGAATAACCAAATTGACGACAGAGCCACGCCATGCAAAAAATACCGCATGTCTTGCCAATGACAAGAGAGGCGAGCACTATCCAGGTTATCTCTCCGATCGAGGAAAAACGCACGCCCGCGTTGGCAAGGCCAAACATGAAAAGACCAAAATCCACGATAATTTTCCAATCTCTTTCAAAATTGGAGATTGTTGAATAATCCTCCGGGTCTTCTTCGAAGAGTCGCATCTTTTCATTTGGAAGGCTGGGGAGAAACGGAATAATAAAAACAAGCGCAAGNGCCGGGTGCAGATGCGACATGAAAAGACCGGCCCAACTGAGCGTTCCACCGATCAGCAGATACGGCCAGTAGTTCCGAACTCCGAAACGTCTCATGAAATATGCCGCGGACATACCGATGGCTGTCAGGAGCGCCCAGAGCGGTTCAACCGGATGAAGAGGATCCGGATAGAATATGGCTATGATTGCTAGGCCGATTCCATCGTCGGCGATGGCCAGCAACAGAAGAAATGGGATGGCCGAATGTCGATCTCCAAATACTATGCGGGCGGTAAGCCAGGCCAGCGCGATATCGGTGGCCGTGGGAATACCCCATCCTCGGTATAGAGCGGGCGATCCCATAACTGCGTTGAGACTTAAGTAAATGACAACTGGTCCTATGACTCCGCCGCAGGTCGCCATAAGCGGCGTTACGGCTTTACGCAAGGGGTGCAGATCGCCGCCTGGCATACAGCTCTGGGTGATTTCCACAGCCGCGATGCCAAAAAAAAGCGTCATGAAAATATCGTTTGTCAAAAAATGAAAACTAAGAGATCCGATGAGAGGGCTGTGATTGAAAAGCGCGTATGTTTCCGGGGAAAAATTGGCCCAGAACAGAGCTATTATGACGCCGCTGATCAACGGCGCTGAAAATTCCCTCAATATGTTGATATGTTGACGCACGATAATACTCACCTGTTTTTTTCAGTATAATCAACCCGAGGCGAGGATAATTATATAGATGATAACTATCTATGAAGTCTCGGAATCTTCATACTTATCCGATGGCGTAGCGGCAGTCAAGCCACAAGAAGCGCCATAAAAAGCGTTCTGTAACAACTTTGTTTCAAGGCCCCCTTGAGTTTCTGAATCTTTATATTATCTATAATAAGCGTTGTTAGCTGTGTTAGCCTGAGGCATACAAGTTTGGTTTTTAGGTGAGGACGATTTGTAACATTTTAATCCGTCCGCGTGCAAGCAATTGAAAGTAAGCGTTTTCAATTGCTTGCACGCGGATATTGTTTATGATATAAAGTAAGACGAGATAAAACTAAAAAGACGGTACGCTCTTACGAAGGAGATTAGCTATGAAGAAACACCAGATGTTGTTTGCGTTGTTGATAGTTTTTTTGCTTGCCGTTCCTTTTACTGCTTTTGCCGAACAGCAAACCGAAACGGTGGCCGAAAAAATGGCCATTAAATTCACTCGCGGTCTTACAAATACCGTAACCGGTATTGTTGAGCTCCCAAAACAAACTATTTTGACCGTTAGAACTATGGGCGCTCCGGGTTATGTCGTGGGGCCGGTTAAGGGAATCGTCATGACCGTCTACCGTACGTTTATTGGCGCCGTGGAAACCGTGTTTTTTATGGTTCCCCAGCCGGGATATTATGACTCGTCAATTGATCCTACCTATGTCTGGGAGGGATGGGATCAGGGTAAAGAGGTATCGGTTCCGGTTGCTCAGGAAGAAATAGAAGTTCAATAAACAAAATACATACCGACAGAATTGCAAGAAAAAGGCGAACCAGTTTATGGCTCGCCTTTTTTGAACGTTTGGAGTTATAGGGCCTAATTTAATTTTTGCCGGAGATAGGCTTCAAAGTTAGCGGAAAACTCCTCGCGCTTCAAAGCCATATCCACCGTAGCTTTCAGAAATCCCAGTTTATCGCCGCAATCGTGACGTAATCCCTCAAAAAGACACCCATAAATTTTTTCTTCTCCAACCAGCTTGAGAATGGCGTCAGTGAGCTGTATTTCACCGTTCTTGCCCGGCCCCTGAGATTGTAATATATCGAAGATACGAGGCGTGAGAACATAGCGACCGATAATTGCCATGTCAGACGGGGCTTCCGTTCTACTGGGTTTCTCCACCATATCCGTCACGTTGAAAACACGCTCCGAGAGCTGAGAAGCGCGCACGCAACCGTAAGAAGAAATATTCTCCATCGGCACTCTTTCCAACGCTAATACCGATCCTCCGAATTCATCGAAAATATCCAACAATTGGCGCAGGCAGGGGCGTTGGCTGTCTATGATGTCATCTCCTAACAGTACCGCGAACGGATCGTTTCCAATGAAATCCTTGGCGCACAGAATAGCGTGTCCCAAACCGAGTGCTTGGCGCTGTCGTACGTAGAAAATATCCACCATCTCGGCAATTTCACGTACCCGCGAGCGCTCTAGCTCTTTGCCTTTGTCGTGCAGATGGGCTTCAAGTTCTACAGAAATGTCAAAATGATCCTCTATAGTGCGCTTCCCGCGTCCGGTAATGAAAAGAATTTGTTCTATACCGGAAGCAACCGCTTCTTCCACGACATACTGAACTAATGGTTTGTCAATCAGAGGCAACATTTCTTTGGGTGAAGCTTTGGTGGCCGGAAGAAATCGGGTGCCCAGCCCTGCCACAGGAAAAACCGCTTTTTTTACGCTCATAGATAAGAACCTCTAAAACCTCAGTAAGGTAAAACAGTAGTTTTGGATATGTCGCGAATATTCCCTCGACTTCCGTAAACCCCTGTCAAGGCTTAGTATATATACGGATAAAGGAGTGGTTTGTAAAGGATAAGCGCAAAAAAGCCGAGTTACAGTACGCAACTCGGCGAATTAGGCAAAAAAGAGAGGAACAGCGTCATGTGGCCGAGGGGCAGCATCCTGACGACGGGCATCCGGCAGGTTTAGGGGCGTTGGTCTTAGGGCAATATCCCTGGTTAAACCAGCCGTCGCCTTTAAGGCTGAAAGCCGTAGCCGAAATCAGTTTTTCAGTACTTCCGCCGCATTCTGGACATTCGTTTACAAGCGGGTCAGAAAACTTCTGACGTTTCTCAAACTGGTGGTTACAAACTGAACAACGATATTCATACATTGGCATGGTAAATATTTTCCTCCTGATTCATCCGGTTTCTTTTTTAGAAGATAATAATTGGCGTATTGTTTTGTCAAGTGAACGATGAAAACATCTGGTTTTTAACGAGTTGCCGCGCAGTTAAAAATGGATTTTTTTTACTGATCCGAATTGTCGAGTTTTTTACTGAATCGATAACCTACGCCGCGCACGGTCTGAAAATGAACCGGTTTTCCTGGGTCTGGCTCGAAATAGCGTCGAAGACGTACGATAAAATTATCCAACGTTCTTGTTTCGGCTTCAGAGCTGTATCCCCAGACATTGCGGAGCAAATCTGCGCGCGTGATTGCCAGCCCTTCTTTCTGAAAAAAGAGAGAGAGTATTCGAACCTCCATTTCAGTAAGATCAATTTCTCCCTGTTCTGTCCGGGCCCGGTAGGAAAGTAGAAAAACCTCGTTGGCTCCGAAACAATATGCTTCTTCCACGGGGTCGGGGCGATACCATGACGAGCGACGCAGCATGCCTTTGATTCTCAGCAGAAATTCTTCCAGGTTAAATGGCTTTGTCAGGTAATCATCCGCGCCGTTTTCCAAGCCGCTTACCCGGTCGGCGTCCTCCGAGCGAGCTGTCAGCATCAGGATCGGAATCCTAGGATCTAATCTGCGTACGGTTCGACATACTTCAAATCCGTCTATGCCCGGCAGCATGACATCAAGAATAATCAGATCAAAATGTTCGAATTTCAAGGCTTCCAGCGCCTCTTCTCCCGTTGAGAAATGGCTGACTCGGCAACCTTCTTCTTCGATGTTGAAACAGATTCCTCTTGCCAGATGAATTTCGTCTTCCACCAGCATTATGTTTGGCTTTTCAGTATGGGTCAATTTCTCAATCGCCTTTTATTTGTGGTTTCGGCATGGTAATAGTAAACGCGCACCCTTGGCCTGGGCCCTCGCTTTCCACAGAGATTGTTCCCCCATAACCCCTTATGATTGTATCAACTATGTATAGCCCTAAGCCAGTCCCGGGCACATTTTCGCCTTCGTGCCGAACGCGATAGAATATCTCAAAAACTTTTTTTAATTCAGATTTATCCAATCCCCTGCCTTTGTCGCGCAGAGTTATTGTGATAACGGCGCCCAAATCTGCTAGACGTACGACAATTTCCGGGCTTCCGGGTGAATAAAGAGTGGCGTTTTCGAACAAATTGCGCAGGACTATTTCCATCTCTTCCGGGTCTACCAAGAGTTTTACGTTTTCTTTAGCATCTAGTACAATGCAGCCCCCGGCGGACAGTTTAACCCGTTCTCGTTCCACATAATCTAGTAGCATGGCCGAAATGTCCGTTAACCTTCGCTCGGTTGGTTTGCGACGTTGTTCCAGCCTTGCTGTCATAAGTAGATTGTTTATCAGATAGTGCAGACGTTCGGTGTCCGACAGCATGGTGTTTACAAAAGCGCTGAGTTTTTCTTGGGGCAATCGGCGCAGGCGTATTGTTTCCAAATGAAGCTGAAGGGACGCCAGGGGAGATTTCAGCTCGTGGGTAACCTGGGAGATGAAATTACGGTGCTTGGCGTAGAGCCTGGACTGACGATTCCAGTAGTGAAATATTACGTACACGCCCGCCAGGATGACAACCAGCATGATCAGACCTTCGGTCATGACCACCCAGTTGAAACCCGTTCCCAAAAGCTCGGGTCGGTATTCTTCGGCCAGCTCACTAAATTCGCGATTGTTTCTCACGAACCAGTTAATCCAGAAGACTACCAGAGTGATCCAGACCAATTGGATGGCGATCAGCGTTTTTACCGGGCTGAATATTTTTCGAAGCAGTTTCATGGCGATGGTTTTTGCCGTAAGGAATCTGGAACCTCGGCAAAAAATTCCTTCATCTTTTCCAGTATCAGATCTGAGTTTCCGGTTCTCATCGGAGTTTGGGGCAATGAGCGCAGAAAAATTTTACCATATCCTTTGGTTATTATGCGGCGATCCAAAATCAGTACGGCGCCTCTGTCGTCCCGACTGCGGATTAGACGGCCGAAGCCTTGTCGGAATTTGATAACCGCCTGAGGAATTGAAAACTCTCTGAATGAATTTCCGCCGTCAGCGTCTATCTTTTCGCAGCGAGCCTGTTGCACCGGTTCAGTCGGAACCTGAAACGGCAGTCGGGTTATAATGACCAGCCTTAGAGCTTCTCCCCGTACGTCTACTCCTTCCCAGAAAGAATCGGTGCCAAAAAGTACGGCGTTATGTTCTTTGCGAAAACGCGTCAATAGCGTGTGACGCCCGGCGTCTCCTTGTTTCAGGACNGCTATTCCGCATTCGGCCAAATCCTGAGCCAGATCGGAGTGGATTTTGCTGAGAAGGTCATAGGAGGTGAACAGAACAAAGGCTCCGCCATTGGAAATTTTCACGGCTTGCAGGATGTTTGTCCGGAGCGTTTCCCGAAAGTCGGGCTCTGCCGGGTCGGGTATGTCGCTCGGAGTCGCCGCAAAAACCTGAGATGCGTAATCAAAGGGGGAATAAAGTTGAAGCTCGTCAAGCCGGGCCGTATCCAGGAGATTAAAGCCAGCCCGTTTTTTAAGGTAAGAGAATTCGCCTCCAACGGTTAGCGTTGCGGAAGTAACTACTACGGTTTTGTTGCGATCAAGGATACGTTCTTTTATATGGACGGAAATATCCAGCGGCGCGGCGCACAGACGCGCTTGATGGCCGCGGTAGGTTGAAAATATCTCGACCCACCTGCAATATCCATCTGGGTTCGTTGTCATGAACGCTAGAGCGTCCGATATTTCCCGCAAACGCCCTTCGATTGCCGCGATGTCCAGCAGTATATTGGCAAGTTTTTCCGCAAGCTTATCCGGCAACTTTTCGCAATGGCGCGTCAAAGTTTGCAGAGCGGAGGTATAATCCGATATGGTTTCGGCCAGAATCAGCATTCTCCGACGAGTTTCATGCCAGAAGGGGCTTGCCTCAACTGCGGGAGTGATGCGTAATTTGCGGTCTCGGCCATTTTGCCCTGTTTCCTGACTTGTGGTCAGCGCAAGCCAATCCATGGTTTGTCCGGTTAAGGCGGCCACCTCCGAAGTTTTGGGAAAGAGACTTGTTTCGAGCAGAGCGGAAATCTCGTTATAAAACGCCTCCATCGACTCTGGCAGGTCTCGGATTAGGCGGTTTGAGAGGATGGCAAGTAATCCCGAATGACTGGTTTTCTGAGGAACTAGGCGGTGCAATTGTTTAAAAATTGTGTTGCGCGAAATATTGAGAGAAAGATGGGTTGTCGCCACGTCTTCCAAGTGGTGTCCCTCGTCGAAAATAAGGTGACTGAAGGGCGGCAGGACGGCGGTGGCGTCGTAACCGTTTTCATTTTTCAGCATAATATCCGACAGCAACAAAGCGTGGTTTACCACGAGGATTTCGGCGGCCGAAGCCTCCCGCCGCGCCCGATAGAAGAAACAATGGTTGAAGTGTTTGCAACGAGAACGGGCGCACTGGTCGGCCTCGCAGCAGATTTCTTCCCACAACCCTGCGCTTGGTATGAAAGAAAGTCCGTTGCGGCAACCGTCGCGGGCGTTTTTACTCCAATCAATTATGGCGGTCAGCTCCGTGGAGAAATCATCTGGGAAAAGACTGGGTTCATCCTCCGCATTCTCAAGTTTTCGCAGACAGGCGTAATTGCTGCGACCTTTGATTAAAGCAGCTCTGAAATCAGCTCCGCAGTGACGCGCCAAAAACGGAATATCCTTTCGGATGAGTTGCTCTTGCAGGTTGATGGTATTTGTGGAAATGACTACCCGCTCATTATTGCGAATTGCCCAAAGGATAGCGGGGATCAAATACGCCAAGGATTTGCCGGTTCCGGTTCCTGCTTCTACCAGGGCCACCCGGTCGCGGTTGAACGCCTCGGAGACAGTTAAGGCCATCCGTTGTTGCTCTTCCCGTTGTTCATATCCTTTCAGCGCGCCGGACAACATGCCGCCGTCGTCGAATATGCGACCGATTTCTTCCAACGAAAGAGCCTCTCCTTTTCGCGCATGAAAAGGGGTTACCACCACATAACAGCGTAGACATTCGTTGTCTACTATGGCGAAACCGATCCCCTGGTTTCCTGTCACCGAGGCAATTTCCATGTCGGCCGCCGAAGGAGTCAAATCGCCGCTTGGATGATTGTGAATCACCATATCTCCGGCAGTTGCCCGGCACAGAATTGCGGGAGTTGCATGTTTAGAACCCCGGGCAATTACCTCGACTTCCTGGACAACGCCGTTCGGATTGGCGCGGCCGACAAAAAAAACCTCATTACCCCCGGCTAGGGCAATTTCTGAGCGCATATAAGCGCGGCTTTCTGAAGTAAAGTTAGTTTCCATGGGGATTGACGAACACCATACCACAGGCGCGTTGAAAAAGGCAGAAGGGAAATCCGCAGCCTTTGTCATTGCCTGAATTTAGCGAGCCATGATACAAAATGTCATCAGGTTCAAAAAAATCTTTTATATTAAGCGGAAAATATCCGTAACGCGGGGTTTACATGTCATTTCGTACAATTGAGTGGCGCGACAACAGCGTAGTCATGATCGACCAGACCCGCCTGCCGGGCGAGGAAGTTTACAATACTTATACCGATTTCAAATCTGTGGCCGAAGCGATCAGGAGTATGGTCATTAGAGGAGCTCCGGCCATTGGCGTTGCCGCCGCCATGGGCGTTGCGCTCGGAGCGCGGGAGATCGTTGCCAACACCCGCGAGTCCTTTTTCAGTCAGTTGGAAAACGTATGCGATGTAATGGCTTCTACTCGTCCCACGGCCGTAAATCTGTTTTGGGCTATTGAACGTATGAAACGAGTAGCCAAAGAAGCCAGCGACAAACCAATTAAAGAAATTTGCGAAGCGTTTAAAAACGAGGCGATCCGAATCGAAAAAGAAGATATCGCCATCTGCCGCAATATTGGTAAATGGGGCGAGGCCTTAATCCCTGACGGAGCCTCTATTCTGACTCACTGTAATGCCGGCGGTCTGGCTACGGCGGGTTATGGCACCGCGTTGGGAGTTATCCGCGCCGCCCATGAGGCGGGTAAAAAAATTCGGGTTTTCGCTGACGAGACCAGACCTTGGCTGCAGGGCGCGCGCCTTACCGCTTGGGAATTGCTCAAGGAGGGAATTCCAACGACCCTGATCTCGGATAATATGGCGGGGTTTTTCATGAGTCGGGGCGAAATCACTTGTTGCGTAGTGGGAGCGGACCGAATTGCGGCCAACGGCGATACGGCCAACAAAATTGGCACCTATTCCGTGGCTGTGTTGGCCAAGGAAAATAATATTCCTTTTTATGTCGCGGCACCCGTATCCACGCTTGATCTTAATCTGAGCGACGGCTGGCAAATTCCTATCGAGGAACGTTCNCCCGAAGAAGTGACGCATATCAAAAACATTGCGATCGCGCCTTCTGGAATCGCAGTGCGCAACCCTTCGTTCGACATTACTCCGGCACGTTTTATAAGCGCTATTATTACTGAGAACGGCGTTGTTCAAGGCGATTATCGGTCGGGCCTCAGAAAGATCGCGGATATGTGATATGCGAGTCCAACGTTTCCAGAGCGAATTCAACGGAATCATGACCATTGCCGATGTCTCGGAACGGGAAAAGCAATTAACCTCTTTTCTTGAACTACACGGTTTCAGCCATGGCGTTCGATCAGCGGAAAATATTTTGCTCATCCAGTCGTTTTTCCCGCTTGAAACGCTTCATCGTATTGCGCTGAACGCGCTTCGGAGTCCAATGCCGGATATGGCGCTAAACGCCTTTGAGCGTCTGAGCGGCGTTATCCCGTCGGAAGAACTCCGCGCTGTCGCCTCTCGTCGCAAAGCTCTTGCAGAATTCGTTCTTCTGTGCGGCTCTTCCCCCTTTTTAACTAACTTGTTTTACCGCAATCCTACTCTGTTTCGCCAAATTTTTCTGGATGGCGATCTGGAGGTATCGCGCGCCTACGAAGACATGCTTGCCGCTCTTCGTTCTCGGGTGGGAGAAGGTGCGGATTTTCGGGAGCTGCTGAAAATCCTTCGCCATTTCAAACGGGCGGAAATTGCCAGAATCGCCATGCGCGACTTATGCGGTCTGGCGACCCTGGAAGAAGTGACGCTTGAGCTTTCCAGCCTTGCCTCTGTTTCGTTGCAGGCGGCTTATGAGGTCTGCCGCAGACTCTTGATTAAGGAATACGGCGAGCCGCTAATGGAAACCGCGCATGGCCTTCGCGAAGCGCGGATGGTTATCATCGGTATGGGCAAACTGGGCGGATACGAGCTCAATTTTTCGTCTGATATTGATATTGTTTATTTTTACGAATCGGATCGAGGAATGACCGCCGGAGCGGAAGGTTCGTCCGCCCAGGACGGCGGGCAAGTATCTTTGCATACGTTTTTTGTCAAGTTGGCGGAGATGATCAGCAGGGCTCTTTCCATGGTCACGGAAGACGGTTTTGTTTTTCGGGTAGATATGGGACTTCGGCCAGAGGGTAGAGCGGGCGACATGGCTACGTCTCTCAGCTCCGCGGAGATTTATTACGAATCATGGGGTAGATCCTGGGAGCGCACAGCGATGCTTAAGGCTCGTCCGGTAGCGGGTTCATTGGAGTTGGGAGAACAGTTGCTGAAAACCTTGCAGCCGTTTGTTTACCGTAAGTACCTTGATTACAACATGATCGAGGATATGAAAGGCATGAAGCAGAAAATCGACGCTTCCCTGGCGCGCTCCAGAGAAAACGGGATCAATTTGAAGCTTGGGCGGGGAGGTATTCGCGAGATAGAGTTTTTCATTCAGACATTGCAGGTGATTCACGCAGGCAAGAATCCCAAACTGAGAGAACGAAATTCTCTTAAAGCCTTGGATAAGCTTGCGGAAGAAAGGCTGATCACGGAAGCCGATCGACGGAAGCTTTCTGACGCNTATCGATTTCTTCGTACAGCGGAACACCGTATTCAGGTAGTAATGGAGCGCCAAACTCATAATTTGCCGGCAAAAGAAGATGAATTGCTGGCTTTGGCGTGCCGGTGCGGTTTCCGTCGCGATACCGGACTAAGGCGTTTCAGCGAAGCTCTGGAAAAACACCGAGCCAATGTGGCGGCTATTTACGATAGTCTGTTCTATTCTCGCGACGACAGGCTAATTGAGGAAATTAAACCAGATGTGCTGTTTTTGTTGAATCCCAAAGCTGACGCCGATCTGGTCAAGGATATGTTGGAGGAGCGGCATTTCGTAAATCTGGATCGGGCGTATGAAAATCTGCTTTCGCTACGGGAAAAAACGACCAGAAAAAACCTGAGCGAACGAAGTCGGCGCGTTTTGGAGAGAATCCTGCCGTTTTTATTGCAAGAGCTTTTAGGGTCTCCTGATCCGGATATGGCTTTGATCAATCTGGAGCGTTTTCTGACGGTCATTGGTAACCGCTCGGTTTATTATTACGCGTTACTGTCAGAGCGTTTGGATACGTTGAAATTATTGATATCGTTATTCAGCATGTCTGAATTCCTGTCCAAAACTCTGATCGGTCACCCTGAATTATTGGAGAGCATGACTTCTGGATTCCGCGACAATACGGAAAAATCGCGATCTGAAATGGAAGACGAATTGTCAAAAGTCATTGCGCGAGCCGACGATTTTGAAGAGGGGCTTGAATTGCTGCGCCGTTACCATAACCGAGAAGTGCTGCGTATTGGCCTGAACGATATTCAGGGCAGGGTGAAGCAAACGGTTACGACGGGGCAGCTCTCGCTTTTGGCGGAAGCCTGTCTCGCTGCGGCGTACCACATGGCGGTAGGCGAATTGAAACGTTTTGGGCGGCCTGTTTATATTTCGGAGGGAAGAGAACTGACGGCCAATCTGGTTGTCATCGCCATGGGAAAATTGGGCGGCAAAGAACTGAATTACCACTCCGACCTCGATATAATATTCGTGTATGACCATCAGGGTTACACCGTTGGCGGTAAGCAGATTTCCAATCATGAATATTTTGCCAAGCTGGCCCAAAAAATCATTTCCATCATGTCACTGCAGACTTGCCAAGGCTTTGTTTATAAAATAGACACTCGTCTCAGGCCGTCTGGAAATTCCGGGCCTTTAGTGACGTCTCTCGCGTCTTTTTTGGAATATCATCAGAAAGAAGCTCAGATATGGGAGCGCCAGGCGTTGACCAAAGCCAGAGTCGTGTTGGGAGACTCCGTTTTGGCGAAACAACTGAGCGAAGTTCTGGAACAGGCTGTTTATGGCTCGACCATACACGAGGAAGGGCGTAGCGAGATTCACCGGTTGCGTATGCGTATGGAGCGGGAGTTGGCAAAAGAAACAGCGCATAACTATAATATCAAAACCGGCAGGGGCGGGCTGGTTGATGTGGAATTTATCGCACAGTATATGCAACTGCGTTATGGCTTTCGTTATCCTGAGTTGCGCCGCCCCAATACTATTGAAGTTTTGAACAGGATGGGGGAGTCAGGGATAGTTCCTAAAAGCGTTTCTGAAATGCTAGTCGCGGGCTATCGTTTTCTGCGCAAACTTGAGAACCGGTTACGCATTGTGCATGATCATTCCGTGAATGATTTGGACCGGTCGCGTGATTACCTGAACCGGCTGGCAAGAAGAATGGGATATCCTCAGAATCTGAAGGAACCGGGTGTGGCCCTGATCAATGAATACGAGGAAGTTACCGGAAAAATAAGGGATTGCTACGAGAAAATAGTTGGAGGAGCGGGCAAGGAAACCGACGATCTGTCCGCTATTTAATAATACGCCCCAGAGCCTCGTCTATTTTATTAACATCCACCGAGGTATTGAAGCAAGGGCCAAAGGGACGATCATTTAGGACGCCTATTACAGGGAGAGGGTAGCAATCCTTGATACCCGAGGTCAAATCGCGCTCGCAGGCCACCGCCAACACTAATTTTGGCCGTTTTTCCATAATGACTTTCCTGGCAAGCGTACCGCCGGTTGCCACCGAAATATTTACGTTATACTTGCGGCCAATATCCACCAAGCCTTTGATATCGCAACGGCCGCACCTCACGCATTTGTTTACGTCGCCGGTGACCTTGATTTCGCAATCGAAAAGTTGAATACAATGCGGCAATAACACCAGGACCCGTTCCGGATTTACGGAGCGACGCTGAGAGAGCACCAGGCTGTTATTCATGGCTACGAACGATTGACGGATTCGGTCCTTGTCTATTCCAAGAGTTTTTCCCACCAGTTCGATCATTGGCAGAAGAAACTTGATTACAATAAGACGCATTAAGCGCGTAAGAAGAATATCCCTATTAAAAGCCGTTGTAAGAACCAGCAGGCAGGTTCCAAGTATTGCCAGTCCGGAAACAGAAATCATAACGATTCCGGCGATACCCGGTAATGCCGGATGAAGGGCGCCCAACCCGCGGGTGGGTATCCACCAGGCAAGAAACATCAGCGCCACGAGGATCAGGCAGGTAAGCCCCATCAGCAGGATAAACAGCCGCTTGTGCGACGATGTGCGCGGATCGTTGTTAGTCATGAATCTGATCTCTTTGTAGCAGGATCGCCCAGGATCGTTCCCGGCTGAATTGGGCATCCGGCAAGAAAACTTGCGGTATCAAGACGCTTTTTGCCCGCCAGTTGTAATTCTTCGATCAGCAGGCTGCCGGAACCGCAGGCTATTTCCAATGTTCCCTTTGAGGAACGCAACGCTGTTCCGGGAGGGCCGCCTCCAGCGCCTATCAGCGCGCGGTACAGCTTGAGCGATTGACCGTCAAATGTCGTGAAGGCGCCAGGCCAGACGCTTAAGCCTCGTATTTGATTGTAGATTTCACGGGCTGAGCGTCGCCAGTCGATCAAACCGTCTTCTTTTTTCAGCAGAGGAGCGTAACACATTTGGCTGTTGTCTTGCTCCTGCGGGTTGATGTGTCCCGCAGACAGTCCGTCGATTGTTTCCGACAGCAAATCGGCGCCCATGATCGCAATTCGGTCATGAAGAGAAACGATATCCTCACTTTCATCTATGGGAGTGGAGCGTTTCAGCAGCATGGGCCCGGTATCCAGTCCATGATCCATCAGCATGGTTGTTACGCCGGTTTCGGATTCGTTGTTTATAATGCACCAATTGAGCGGAGCCGCGCCGCGATAACACGGGAGCAGCGAAGCGTGCACATTGACGCATCCCATGGGCGGGATGTCCAGCAGAGCTTTGGGTAGTATCTGACCAAAGGCTACTACAACGATCAGAGTTGGGGCAAGGCCGCGTATTGTCTCGATAAATTCGGGCTCCCGAACCCTTGCCGGCTGCATCACCGGGAGGTTATGTTTCAGAGCGAGCGCTTTGACCGGGGGAAACGCCACTTTTTGGCCGCGCCCTTTGGGGCGGTCAGGTTGCGTAACCACGGTCAGGATGTTTTCTCCACGGTTCAGCAGAATCTGGAGGGTGGGGCAGGCAAACTCCGGCGTTCCCATAAAAATAATGCCGCGATCGGTCATTGTTCACCCATTGTTCTGGCTTCCGCCGCTTTTCGTACTTTGCGCTGAAGGAGTTCGCGTTTCAAAGGGGAGAGATGATCAACAAAAAGGATACCATCCAAGTGGTCGATTTCATGTTGAAACGCTATCGCCAATAATCCTTCGGCATGCCAAGTGGTCTCGGCTCCGTCAAGATTTAAACCTTTAACAATCACTTTTGTGTGACGGCGGACATTGGCCGCGTAATTGGAGACTGACAAGCAGCCTTCTTCTTCGCATATTTCCCCTTCCGAATAAATGATTTCCGGATTGATTGCAACAATCAGGTTTTTGGGTTCGTCCCGGCTCGAAGTGTCAATAACGATAACGCGCTGATGAACGCCGATTTGCGGCGCGGCCAGACCTACGCCGGGCGCGTTGTACATGGTCTCCGCCATATCCCTTGCCAGCTTCCGAGTGGCGTCGTTGATAGCGCTCAACGGATCGGATTTCTTTTTAAGTTCTGGATCTGGGTAGGTAAGAATGGGGCGAATCATATAAATCCTTTACATAATTAAGTGCGAGATAGTATATAATTTTGTATGCTAAAAATCAAACTTCCAAGGCACCGCAGAGAGACCAAAAGCGGATTTAGTCGGTGATGTTTTTCCCAAAAGCCCCTTAAGAGCTTAGCGCTCAAGGGGCTTTTGTTTTTTTCGGAATAACCGGGCGAAAAAGACCGTATAAAGGAGGATAGGGAGACGATATGAAAACACCCGCGCGAACGATATTACCGGATAATCCGCATGAACGACCAGTACATGAGGTGAAACATAAGAAATGGTCTTTTTATTTTGTAGTCACTGTCGTTATAGTTGTTTTCTGTGACT
>JGI994J12354_10001384_pt1 | contig 24543 bp, 28 predicted proteins | sample IntmicLarv3ML3BL_FD_12354 | JGI IMG/M metagenome (IMG submission 12354)
TGCATATACCGCTTCAGCGTCTCCGCGATGTCCGCGGAGGAGATTCGCCGAAAGTCGAACCGCTGACACCGCGAGAGTATCGTCGCGGGGATTTTCTGCGGGTCTGTCGTCGCCAGGATGAACACAACATGCTCCGGCGGCTCTTCCAACGTCTTCAGCAATGCGTTGAACGCGCCTGTCGAAAGCATATGCACCTCGTCGATGATATACACTTTGTACCGCCCCGTCGCCGGGGGGTATTTGACTTCCTCGCGGATGTCGCGGATGTTGTCCACGCCGTTGTTCGATGCCGCATCAATCTCGATGACGTTCATGCTCGCGCCTGATTCAATCGCGCAGCACGCCTCACAGCCGCCGCATGGCTCGCCCTCGGCAAGCGCCTGACAGTTGATTGCCTTCGCAAACACCTTCGCCGTCGTCGTCTTACCCGTGCCGCGCGTGCCGCAGAACAGATACGCGTGCGAAATGCGCCCGCTCTGCATCTGGTTCGTCAGCGAGCGTATGATATGCGATTGCCCTACGACCCCGTCAAATGTGTCGGGGCGCATCTTGCGGTATAAAGCTGTGTATGCCATAATTTGCTCCTTTGCTGTGCTCTCTTGCTGCAAAAATGAATAAACTGCGTTTCGTTTCAAAAGAAATGCGTTATGCCTGCCGTTTGTACACCTTCATGGCGAAAAACCACGCCGCCGCTATGATGCCTGCGCACCATGCAAATGCAACCCATATCTCGTTTCCAACCGTCTGGCCGTTCAACAAGGCGCGGATTGTCTCAACAATCGATGTCATCGGCTGATTCTCGGCAAAAATCCGCAGCACTTTCGGCATCGTCTCCGTCGGTGCAAATGCCGAGCTGAACATCGGCAGAAACACCAATGGAAACACTAAGAACGATGCGCCCTCCGCCGTTTTCGCAACAAGTCCGGGGATAACTGCAACCCATGTCAATGCAAACGTAACCATCACAAGAATACCCGCAACCGCCAGCCATCCGAACACGTTTGCTTCGGCGCGAAAACCTATTGCCAGCGCCGCCGCGAACACAATCACAAGCGAAAACAGGCTCGATGCAATTGATGCAAGCACATGCGCCCACAGCGCCGAGGCACGATTAATCGGCATTGCATTCAGCCTGTTAGAAATCCCCGTCTGCTTGTCGCTGAACATTCTAAGCGCTGTATACGCCGTGTTATAAGCAATTGTCATCACAAGAATTCCGGGCAGCTGGAAATTGACGTAATTCACCTCTGACGGCAGGCTTGCCTTGATTGCCCCGCCAAACACATATACAAACAGCAGCATAATCAAAATCGGCTGCACCATCGCGGACACAATGGTGTCAGGACTGCGCAAAATATGCTTCATCAACCGCACGAAAAGGACAAATGCATTTTTCATTGCGTCTCCTCCTTTTCCGCACCAATAATCGCCAGAAAGATTTCTTCCAGGCTCGGCTGTTTCTCAATATATTCTTTTTGGGCAGGCGGAAACAGTTTTTTCAGCTCATCCAGCGTCCCGTCGGCGATGATATTTCCGCCGTGCAAAATCGCTATTTTATCGGCCAGCTGCTCCGCTTCCTCCAAGTATTGCGTTGTCAGCAAAATTGTTGTGCCGCCCTCGCTGAGCGCCCTAATCGTCTTCCAAACCTCAATTCGCGCTTCGGGGTCAATCCCCGTTGTCGGCTCGTCTAAAAAAATGACATCTGGATTCCCGACAAGGCTCATAGCAATATCCAGCCTGCGCGTCATCCCGCCGGAATACACCGCTGCGCGCTTGTCCGCCGCCGCATGCAAGCCAAATCGCTCCAGCAGTTCTGCCGCGACCGCACGAGGTTTTTTCACACCGCGCAGCCTCGCAATCAGCTCCATATTTTCCCGCCCCGTTAGGATGCCGTCCACCGCAGCAAACTGCCCCGTAAGGCTGATGACGCGCCGCACCCTGTCCTCTTGGCGCACAACATCATAGCCGCAAATGCTTGCGTTGCCTTCGTCTGCCTTTAACAGCGTCGAGAGAATGTTCACAATCGTCGTCTTCCCCGCCCCATTCGAGCCGAGGAGCGCAAATATCTCGCCGCGCTGAATCGCAAAACTCACGTCTTTCAGAACATCATTGCCCGCGAAAGATTTCCGCAAGCCGCTCACCTGTATAACCATATCCCCCACACAAACAGCTCCCTTGTCATAGCCAGTTACTGCATGAACAACCAACCGAATTTTATTGATTCCTCCATGCACGTTTGTTGTCTCCGAACAGGCGCACCATTTGAACACCACCTGCCCACCCCGCAACTATGCCATGCCCACCGGCCTCTCCAGCGATATACGCCCCAGCTTGCCGCCCCGGAACTCGTCAATCAGTATGATTGACGCGCGTTCTGTATCCGGCGTACCGCCTTTTTGCAGGAAGCCGCGCGCCTCCGCAACCTTCACCAGTGTATCGAGCGGTTCTGTGCCTTCCGCGTGCGGCGCAACGCCATACCGCTTGGGCAACGCCTCGGGATACAGCTTCGACAGTCTCGCAATCAACTCACAGGCCAGCGTCTGCGTGTCCAATATATTATCGTTCATAGCGCCTGTTAGGGCAAGGCTTCCGCCCACAAACGCATCGTCAAACTTCGGCCACAGAATGCCCGGCGTGTCCAGCAGTTCGAAATCCTTGCGCACCTTAATCCACTGCTTTGACCGCGTCACGCCCGGCCTGTCTGCCGTTTTCGCCAGCGCCGCGCCTGCATAGCGGTTAATCAGCGTAGACTTTCCCACGTTCGGCACGCCGACAATCATCGCCCGCGTCGGCACAAAGATGCGCCCCTTTGCGCGAAGACGGTCCAGCTTCTCCTGCATCAGCGCCTTGGCCGCTGCCGACACACCGTCCAGCCCCTTGCCCGCCACCGCGTTGACCGTCACCACTTCTATCCCTTGCTCGGCAAATCGTGCCGTCCACGCGGCATTGACCGCCTCGTCCGCCAAGTCTGCCTTGTTCAGGATGATGATGCGCTTCTTGTTCTGCGCCAGCTTGTCGATGTCGGGATTCTTGCTGCTATACGGAATACGCGCGTCCAGCAGCTCAATCACGATGTCCACCAGCGATATATTTTCTTTGAGCATACGCATTGTTTTCGTCATATGCCCCGGATACCATTGTATGTTCATAAGCGTATAATTCCCCTATCTTCTCGTTGCTCCAAAATTCTCTTCTTAATTATATCAAAATTCACATGATAAAACAATCGTTTCGCAGAAAGAAAATATTGCGGAAAATATTAAGGTTTTGACGATTTTGTCCGAATAATAATTAATACGATTTACAACGCCGGCACAAGGAGGGCTTTCGCATGGCAAACGACGACGCATTCGACCATCTGAGCGACGAGGATGCATTGCAGGACAAGAAGAAAGAATATAACGATATGGGCTTGGGATACGATTACGACCCCGATGAATTCGACGACGAAGACGACGATGATGATGACGACTATCTCTTCCTGGAGGACGATGACGACTTCGGCGAAAATGACGAAGACTATAACATCGACGGCGAGACACTTGATGACGGCCTTGACAACGATGACTTCGATGAGGATGACTTTGATGACGATGACTTCGGCGAGGATGATGACATATTCAACAGCCTTCTGGACGATTACGACGATTTCGAAGACAATGAGGACGATTTTCTATAAGGAGTAGACTATGAAAATGGAAAAACCAAGAATTATTGAATGGCTGGGCATCGCAGGCGGCCTGATTTGGGCGGTCGTCATACTCTTGCGCGGGCTCAATCTGGACGGCGGGCATCTCTACCAATTCTGGCTGGGCACAGCGCCGAACATTGGCGCGGCATGGATTATGACCATGTTCGGCCATTGGACCGCTGCACTGGTTTTGAAGAAGAAATCCACGCTGACGACACATGCCGTCATCTGCGCGGGCATACTTGTTTTGGCGCTTGTCTCCGAAATCCTCCATGACAAGTTTTTCAACAGCCCATTTGACGGGCATGACATTCTCGCCACCGTGATTGCGCAGAGCATCATGTTCGGGATTGTCCTCTTGTTTCCGCTGACGACAGAGGCAGACAAAGCAGCGGCAGAGACAGATAAATAGCATTCAATGCATACAAAAAGGAGCGGCCACACGGCCGCTCCTTCGTTTGTTTCCATATATCCTTACATCATACAAATACGGCACAACTGTGTCACCTTTTCGCGCACGAAGTCGCGGCCGGACGCGCCATACACCTTCGGGTCGAAGACTTTCGGGTTCTTCTCCAGCGCGGCCTTCACGCCGTTCGAATATGCCACGCGCAGTTCTGTCGCGAAGTTAATCTTCGAGATACCGCGGCGGACACACTCGATAAGAGTTTCCTCGCTCACGCCCGATGCGCCATGCAGCACAAGCGGAATCTCCACCGCCGCACGAATCTCAGCCAATCTGTCAATGTCCAGCTTCGGATCGCCGACATAGAAGCCATGCGCCGTGCCAATCGCCACTGCAAGCGAGCTGATGCCCGTGCGCTCCACGAACTCTGCCGCTTCCTTCGGATCTGTATACGCGTTCTCGCTCTCGTGGTCGTCTTCCTTGCCGCCGACCTTGCCCAGCTCCGCCTCGACAGGCACGCCGTTAGGCTTCGTTGCTTCCACAACGCGGGCGCTCAAAGCAATGTTTTCCTCAAACGGAAGCTGTGAACCGTCAATCATAATCGAAGTGTATCCCGCGCGCAGCGCCTGCATCGCCATGCCGAATCCGTCGCCATGATCCAAGTGAACCGCAATCGGGCTCTTCGATGTCTCCGCCACGCTCCGCATGATGGATGCCAAAAGCTGCGCCCCGCCATACCGCACTGTGGACGGTGTCGTCTGCAAAATCGCAGGCGCGTTCAGAGCCGCAACCGCCTCCACCACTGCCTGTGCCATTTCCATGTTCTCAATGTTAAACGCGCCGACAGCATAGCCGTTCTTCTGCGCGTCGAGTAAAAGTGTATCCGCTGTAACGAGCATATAATCCTCTCCTGTCCATTCATTGCCTTTCGGCTGTTGCCAATCCCACTTATTATAATACGATACCTCACACCTGTCAACAAACTGGCCTGAATTTCGGAAATTCTACAATCTTCCTATGACAAAGTGTTTCATTTGTGATATAATGTTATATGTTTAGCAATTTGCGCATAACAAGGAGGATGACTCTATGAAATATGGCTTTTCGACATTGGTTTGCCCTGGTTGGCAATGGGATGAGATTGTTTCCGCCGCTTCCGACCTTGGCTTTGACGGCGTGGAGCTTCGCGGTATCGGCAAGGACATCTTTCTGCCGTCCGCCAAGCTTTTTGATGCAGAACGGCTGCCCGCTGTGAAGGAAGATTTGCGCCGCACAGGCTTGCAGATTCCCTGCCTGTCCACAGGTGCCCATCTCTCCGCGCAGGATGTGCAGGCGGAGGCATTGGCAGAGGTCACGGCCTACATTAACCTCGCGGCACAGCTTGGCGCTCCCTACGTCCGCGTTCTGGCAGACAGAGACCCCGCACCGGATGCATCCGCTGTGGACGAAGCGCTTTTGCGCGAGAATCTGGCAACGCTTCTGCCTCTTGCACAGGCGCAGAACGTCACGCTTTTGATTGAATCCAACGGCGTGTATGCCGACTCCGCCCGACTCCGCGCACTTTGCGAGGCCGTGGCACACCCCGCCCTGGGCGTGCTTTGGGATGTGCATCATCCCTTCCGATTCTTCGGCGAGCGCCCCTCGGACACCTTTGGAAACCTGAAGGCATTCGTCCGCCATGTGCATATCAAGGACTCTGTTATCGCGGACGGCGCATTCCAATACCGTATGCTCGGCAATGGCGACGTGCCCCTGCAAGAGGCAATTCGCGCCTTGAAACACAATGGGTACGACGGCTTCGTCGTGCTGGAATGGGTCAAGCGCTGGAACATGGACTTGGAAGAGCCAGGCATCGTCCTGCCGCACTTCATCGATGCCGCAAAGCGGCTGTAACAACAGCAAAACCCGACACAACACACAATCATTCGGAGGTCTTTTTATGTATAAGAAAATCGCACTGTGCTTCATCCTCACTGTTTCCCTGTTCTGTACCGCGCCTGTGTCTGCGCAGATGCCGGACACAGACAGCATCCCGCAGGCCATCGCGGAGCATTTCAAATGGAACACGCTGCTCGACAAGCCCGACCGCGGCACGTTCACGCTCGACAACGCCGTTATCTCGTTCTCGCAGCGCGACAATGAGTTCTACATCGTCCGCGTCGTCTCGGCCGACGCCGAGCTGTGCGGGCTCGTCAATATGAACACGCGAACGGTCGCCGTTCCATTTGAATACAGCGATCTGTTCTTCATTCCGAACAGCAAGCTTCTCGGCGTTATCGCCACCTCTGCGGGCGCTGTCAAACACTATGAAGTCGACTACTATGGCAACACAACACCTGTCTTTATCGAAGGCGACATCGCTGCCGTGGAACGTGAAACAGGCTACGTAACGCTGGTGAAAAAAATAATGGTTAACTGCGCCTCCACTGAGGCCAATGCCGCCGGCACCGAGATTGCCGTTTACCTGCACGCCTTGCTGGATAATCATTATCATTGGGTTCTCGACTACATCGTCGAGGCACACGAGCCGACAGGCATCACGTTTCAAGATGACATGGCCGTCATCAAAACCTGCAGCACCGAATGGGTCGGCGATTTCCGCGGTTTCGCAGGGAACGGTAAATATGGCGTGATTGACCGCGCGGGCACATACTTGCTTGCCTCGCAATACGACACTATCGCCTACACCGGCACAGGCAAATTTGACACTATTATTTTCGACGAGACTGTTGACGAAAATGGTGTCCGCACATTCTGCAAGGCCTCTGTCACCGTCACTGTGCCCCGGCCGCAAGCGCCGAGCTTCTGGGCTGCGGACACCGTGGCGAATGCGATTGCCCTCGGCATCGTTCCCGCAAAACTGCAAACGAACTACACGCAATCCATCACCCGCGCGGAGTTCTGCGCGCTGGCCGTTGCCATGTATGAGCGCACAACAGGCGCGCCCATCACCGCACGCGCAGCGTTCACGGATTCCACGGACATCAACGTCCAAAAGCTGGGCGGCATCAACGTCGTGGGCGGCACGGGCAACGGCGCATTCTCGCCTGACGCGCCCCTGAACCGCGAGCAGGCCGCCGTCATTCTGGCGAATCTCTCTGCCGCTTTGGGGCAACCCCTTGTCGCAGCCGGCGCGAATTTTGCCGACACAGCAAGCGCGGCAGACTGGGCGCTCCCTGCTATCGGCCAGACACAGGCCGCTGGCATCTTGAACGGCATCGGCGACAATCTCTTCGCGCCCAAAACGGCGTACACGCGCGAGCAGAGCATCGTAACCATCATTAACTTATTACATTTTGTAGAATAGGTGTGTTTTGATATGCGTAAAATTTTGATTGGTTTTCTGGCGGCACTGCTTGTTTTGTGCGGCACTATGTCCGCATATGCACTGGATGGCTATAATCCACACGACTTTTATCCACACGAATCCAAAGGCGACATCTCTATCGTCTGCCCCAATGATCAGATGCCGGGCGAAATGTACGGCCTTGTCAACACGGCAACGCGCGAGGTCATTGCGCCCTGCGTGTACGATGCGATGTATTTCATGTCCGGCGGCAAGGTGCTTGCCGTGCAGGGCAAAGTGATTCCCCTGCCCTTTGGCACGGGCGAAGCAGACGACTTACAGTATTTCGAAATTGACTACAACGGCCGCGTGACGCCTGTCCATATTGACGGAAATGTCTGCGGCGTTGACCCTGAGACAGGGTATATTATCCTGTCCAAGCCAAAGTTCTTTCCTCACTTTCAAGCTCCGGCCGATGCAAGCGACGGCGTTTGGGGGTATGTATACGCTTTGCTCGACAACCACTATCAGCCCGTGGTAGACTATATTCTCGACCAAGCGCACCTCCATCGCGTGCTGGAGTTTCGTGACGGCATGGCGGTCATTCGCACAGGACGCACGTTTTGGGCATCTTCTGATGCGCCCGGAGGCATTGGCACCGGCGGTCTATTCGGCGTGATTGACCTCACCGGCACATTCGTGATTCCGCCGGAGTATAATATGCTTCAGTATCTGGGCAACGGCATTTTCGAAGCACGTACCATTGCCGGCAACGGCGCGCCCGGTCAAGACGGGCCATTCATCACCATCCCCCTGCACCCCTCTAAATGGCCGAGCGGCTGGGCACAGGCCGCCGTGGAGAGCGCATTGTTGCAACGTCTCGTCCCCGTCAACTTGCAGTCTGACTACACAAAGCCCATCACCCGCGCCGAGTTCTGCGCGCTGGCAGGCACGCTGTACGAGAAGATAACGGGCGATGCCATCGAGGCGCGTATGACCTTCACAGACTGCTCGGATGCATGGGTGGAGAAGCTTGGCGGCATCGGCGTTGTAAGCGGCACGGGCAACGGCGCTTTCTCGCCTGACGCGCCTCTGAACCGCGAGCAGGCCGCCGTCATTCTGGCGAATCTCTCCGCCGCTTTGGGGCAGCCCCTTGCCGCAGCCAGCGCGAATTTTGCCGACACAGCAAGCGCGGCAGACTGGGCGCTTCCCGCCATCGGCCAGACACAGGCCGCAGGCATCTTAAACGGCATCGGCAACAATCTCTTCGCGCCCAAAGCAACGTACACGCGCGAACAGAGCATTGTCACGATGGTCAATCTTTCTGCGTTTCTTCAATAAATTTCATCGCCCGAAAAAGATGGATACAATCCAGACCGAGGCGACAATCCCTGCCACATTGGCCACCAACGCGCCCGACATGGTGTACCGCGTCTTCGTAATCTTGACGCTCATGAAATAGACACTCATAGTGTAGAACACCGTCTCCGTGCAGCTCATCATAACGGAGACGAACCGCCCGACGAACGAATCAGGCCCGTAGCTCTTGTAAATATCCAGCAGCAGCCCTGTCGCGGCGGACGAGGATACCAGCCTCATAAACGTCAGCGGCAGGGCCTCTGCGGGGAAGCCCAATCCGCTCGTGACGGGCTGCACCAGCTTCACAAGCAGGTCAAGCGCCCCCGACGCGCGTATGATGCCCACCGCGACCATCAACCCAATCAGCGTCGGCATGATGCCCAGCACGGTTTTGAGCCCGCCTTTCGCGCCCTCCACAAATACGTCGTATACCTTGATGCCCTTTGACCAGCCGAACAGGATGATTCCCACAAACATCAGCGGCAGAATCATATCCGACGCATACATCATCATTTTCATCGCGCGCGCCTGCCCCCCATCACCTTCGCAAACACCACCGCCGCCACGCTTGACACCAGCGTCGCCAATATACCCGGGGCAATGATTTCCGACGGGTTGGCCGAATTGTACTGCGCACGGTATGCCAGCAGGTTCACCGTAATCAGCTGCAAGCTGGACATGTTGAAAATCATGAACATGCACATCTCATGGCTGGCGACATTCTTGTTCGAATTCAGCTTTTGCAGCTCGTCCATGGCCTTCAGCCCGGCGGGCGTGGCTGCCCAGCCCAGCCCCAGGAAGTTGGCAATCACATTTGTGGAGATATACTCCATCGCCTTGCCCTCTGCATCCAGCCGTGGAAACAGAAACCGCATGAACGGGCGCATCCATTTCGCCAGCTTGCGCACGATGCCTGCCTCCTCCGCGACATGCATCAGCCCCATCCACATCCCCAAAATCCCCAGCATCTTCAAGCAAACCGTCACAGCCTCTTGCGCTGATTCAATTGCCGCATTCGTCACCGCGTTCAAATTCCCCGTGAACACCGCCACCACAATGCCCAGCAAAATCATCCCCGCCCAAATCGCGTTCAGCATACCGCGCCTCCCTACTAGCAAGTATAAATATGTTTGATACATTCCGTTTTGACTATCAAACCATTTCTATGCTTTTGAGGGGACAAATATGCCTTGAAACCCTTGATTCTTCTAGCTTTTTAAGCTTCTAAACATTATTTGACATATTTTTACAAACATGTTATGATATGTCTATCATTTTTCCCTCGCCACATTAACAGGCTTGGCAGTTTATCGGGAGGTATTATTATGAAATCTACAGGCATCGTTCGCAAGGTTGATGAACTGGGGCGGGTTGTTCTGCCCATCGAGCTGAGAAAAACACTGGCGATTAAGGAAAGGGACGCGTTGGAAATCTTTACGGATCACGAAACGATTATCCTGAAGCGATATGAACCTGCCGACATCTTCACGGGTGAGATGGACGATCTCATCGAGTACCACGGCAAAAAGGTCTCAAAGTCTTCTATCGTAGAGATGGCAAAGCTCTGCGGCTTGAAGATCCAGGAATAAACACTAAAAGGCATCCTGTGCTCAGGACGCCTTTCTTTTTATCATTAAGGGGGGGCATACAATCATGACGGAAAAGCTCTACCATGCCGACAGCATGATGCAGACATTCGACGCACAAGTCGTTTCTTGCGCACCTATCAATCATACTGATACCTATGCCGTTGTGCTAAACCACACGGCATTCTATCCCGAGGGCGGCGGGCAAGCCTTCGACACAGGCACACTCGGCAGCGCATGCGTTTCGGCGGTGCATGAACAAAACGATGTGATTCTACACACCGTCTCATCGCCTTTGGCTGTCGGAACCACCGTGCAAGGCACCATCGACTGGCCGCAGCGCTTTGCGCGGATGCAGAACCACAGCGGCGAGCACATCGTCTCGGGAATTGTCAACAGCCGCCACGGGCTCGACAATGCGGGCTTTCACATGGGCCGCGATGTCATGACCATCGACTTCAGCGGCGTGCTGGATTCCGCGGCGCTGGCAGACATCGAGCGCCGCGCCAACGATGCCGTCTACGCCAACCTCCCGCTTCAGACGCACACGCCTTCCCCCGCGAAGCTGGCGGACATGCCCTACCGCAGCAAGAAGGCGCTGTCGGGTAACGTGCGCATCGTCAGCATCGACGGGATTGATGCCTGCGCCTGCTGCGGCACACATGTCACGCACACAGGCGCGATTGGCCTCATCAAACTTCTCGGCGCGGAACGGCACAAAGGCGGCACGCGCGTCGAGCTGCTCTGCGGCGCCGATGCCTATGCGGACTATTGCCGCAAGCACGAGGGCACGCTCGCCGTGTCACGGCTGCTGTCCGCCAAGCCGTCCGAAACGCCGCAGGCCGTGCAGGCGCTGCTGGACACCGAGCGCCGCTTAACCGAGCAACTCGTCGACCTGCGCCGCCGCATCGTCTCGCTTTTGGCCGCGCAGACCGAGATTCACAACGACACAGCCATCGTCTTCACCGACTCCCAATTTCTCGAAGCAGACGACGCGCGCCGCCTCTGCACGCAATTAAGCGAACGTGCAAAAGCAGCGCTGGTATGCACCGGCTCTGACGAGACGGGGTATCGCTATATGCTGATTTCCGCCAATGCAACCGAGCTGGCGGGCAAGCTCAACACACAATTCAACGGCCGCGGCGGTGGAAAACCACCAATGGCGCAAGGCCAGCTCCACGGCACAAGAGCAGTCATCGAAGCATTCTGGCTTGGCCTGCATTGAACATGCGCCAAGCCAAGCCTTTACAGAATCATCACAAACGTCCCCGCTGTAATCAGCAGGCCGCCCATAATCGTCTTCCCGTTCGCGGCCTCGCCCAGCACGAAAAACGCCAGCACCATGCTGATGACCACGCTGAACTTGTCAATAGGTATAACCTTGGACGCTTCGCCAATCTGCAAGGCCTTATAATAGAAGAGCCATGACAGCCCCGTCGCACAGCCGGAGAAAATCAGGAACCACCAGCTCTTCTGCGTGATGTTCACAACCTCGTTCTGCTTGCCCGTGATGAACACAATCCCCCATGCCATCACCAGCACAACAACCGTCCGAATCGCCGTCGCAAGATTCGAGTTCACGCCTTCAATACCCATTTTTGCCAAAATAGACGTCAGCGCCGCAAACACCGCCGACAGCAACGCGTATACAATCCACATACAAATCCCCCCGCCCTCGGCCTATGCCTCCGTCGCGCAGCCGTAATACATTTTCAGCGTCTCCACCACTGCCGCCGCGCGCGTATCGGCGATGGCATAGGTGACATTCTGCCCCACTTTCTCGGAGGACAGAATCCCCGCCGCCTTCAACAGCGACAAATGCTGCGACAGCGCGGACTGCGATATATTCGGCACAAACGCCGCCAGCGCACCCACCGTCAACGGTGCCTGCCGCAATGCGCACAGAATCAGCAGGCGGTTTTCATTCGCCAGTATCTTCAGCATCTCCGCAATTTTCTTTGCGTCCTCCATCATGGTCAGCGCCTCCGACACGATTATTGAAGCATTTTCAGAATTTCCTCTTTCGGGCGCACGCCGACAGCCTGCGTCACAACCGCGCCCTTCTCCAGCACAACCAGCATCGGAATGCTCATCACGCCGAACTTCGCCGCCAGCTCCGGCTCTTCATCCACATTGATTTTCCCGATTGTCACCTGGCCCGCCAGCTCCTCTGCCAGTTCTTCCATAATCGGCGTTAGCATACGGCACGGCATGCACCACGGCGCCCAAAAATCAATCAGCACCTTACCCTCGCTCTGCATAACAACTTCCTCGTAATTTGCCTTTGTAATTTCCATCATAACCATCCTTTCGTTTATTTCGCTATTTTTTCAATATTTTCCCGCAAGGCTTCCTCACTCATCATGCCGATTACAGTTATAACGATGCTCCCATCCTTGTCAATAAAAATTGTCTTCGGAATTGAGCGCACCCCATATGCCACCGCCGCCGCGCCGTCTGTGTCGAAATACACCGGGAACGCAAAGCCCTGCTCCGCGACATACGCCGAGCCTGTCTCGACCGTCTCGCCCCAGCCGTCCACCATGTCAACCATCATGAACTGCACCTCTGCACCCAGCTCCGCATACAGCTTGTCAAACGCAGGCATTTCCTCCCGGCACGGCGGACACCAGCTCGCCCAGAGGTTCAGAACCACGGGCTTCCCCAGCATATCGGACAACGCAACCGCATTGCCCGCCAAGTCATATGCCATGAAATCGGGGGCTTTCTCCAGCGCCTCTGTCTCATTGTCGATTGTTGGAGGAAACAGCTGGAACACCTTGTCCCAGTACCGCAGCGCCAGCGCACTGCCCGCCAGCAACACCACAAGCACCGCCGCCCACACTATCAATTTCCCTTTGCCCTTCATATTATCCCTCCCTACTGCAATATTGCCAGAAATCGGTTCAGCAATCCCGTCGCCATCAGCACACCTGTCAAAATCAGAACCGCGCCCGACACGGCGTTAATCACTTTGTAGTGCTTCTTTATCTTCGCCGAGACCGTCTTCACTTCCTCAATCAACAGCGCCGAAATCACGAACGGCACCCCCAGCCCCGCCGAGTAACACAACAGCAATAATGACCCCTGCCACACAGACCCCTGCTGCGCCGCCAGCATTAATGCTGACCCGAGAAACACCCCCACGCATGGTGTCCATCCAATCGAGAACACTACGCCGAACAGCACCGACGAGCCGAACCGCAGATTCGCCGTCTTGGCCTGCAAGCGTGCGGAGCGTTCCAGCCACGGCAGCCGCAGCGCACCCATGAAATGCAGACCCAGCAAAATCACAATCACGCCCGAGACAATATTCACCGCCGTCCGGTGCGCCACGAGCAGCCGCCCCAGCGTCCCAGCAAACACGCCCAGCAGCACAAACACCGCCGAAAAGCCCAGCACAAACCCCAGCGCATTCGCCAGCGTTCGGCCTTTGCCCGACTCTGCCTCGCCGCCGGCAAAAAAGGTCACATAAATCGGAAGCATCGGCAGCAAACACGGCGAAATAAATGTCAGAACACCCTCCAAGAACAATAAGAGATACGTCATGCGCAGCAACCTCCATCCGAATATATTAGATATTTCTAATATACTAAACTTCTCTCGTTTTGTCAACAATTTATCTGTATTTTATTTACTTCACGGAGGCATCATGCTATACTGAATTTGCAATCCAATTCTTCCCGGAAAGGGTGTATTCATTTGAAGATTATTAACACAGCGCTTATCGGTTGCTGGCATGTTCATGCGCGCGACTATGCAAATCAGCTCCGCAACAATCCGAACACACAGCTCTGCTGCGTGTGGGACGAGAAGGCAGAATGGGGGCAGAAGATTGCCTCGGAGTACGACGTGCCGTTTGTATCCACGCTTGACGAGGTTTTGAACGACAAGAGCATCGACGCGGTTGTCATCTCGACCGCCACCAGCGCACATACTGACATCATGATCAAATGCGCAAACGCAGGCAAGCACATCTTCACAGAAAAGGTTCTGACGCTGACGCTGAAAGACGCATTGGCCGTCAAAGATGCCATCGCGAAGAACAACGTGAAGTTCTGCATCTCCTACCCGCACCGCGTCATGGCGCACAATGTCCGCGCAAAAGAAATCCTCGACAGCGGTTTGCTGGGCGACGTGTCCTACATGCGCGTTCGCAATGCGCACAACGGCGCAACGGCGGACTGGCTGCCCGACCATTTCTACAACCTGCCCGAAACAGGCGGCGGCGCGATGGTTGACCTCGGCGCACATCCGATGTATCTCTGCCTGTGGCTGATGGGCCGCCCGAAGGCAGTGCGTTCAACATTCACATCGTTCAGCCCGAAGGGCCTCGATGATAACGACGTAAGCGTTCTGGAATACGCAAACGGCGCAATCGCTGTCTCCGAGACAGGCTTCGTGACAGGCAACGACCCGTTCGTGCTGGAAATGAGCGGCACAAAGGGCCATCTGCACATCACGAACCGCAAGCTGAAATACTACGACAGTGAGGCAAAGGCATGGGTCACGCCATCTCTGCCGGGCGACCAGCTTAGCCCGATGGTGCAGTGGTCAAACGACATCCTCGGCACAGGCACATGCGAATTCGGCATCGACGATGCCGTCGCGCTGACAGAGCTGATGGAAGCGGCATACGTGTCGTACCACGAGAACCGCACGGTCAATCTGTAAATCATAATCAGTGGCAAAAGGACAGTCCCTGCACCACGCAGAGGCTGTCCTTTTTATCATTCACATCTGTTTATGCAAATTATACAATCGCGATGCAATAATCCAAAATCACATTGCCCTTATCGTCAGGCGTTGTAAACCGCGGGCAATTGTACCGCTCGAAGCACCAGCCGTCTTCCTTCCATACAAGCCCCTGCGCACCCGCCGCCGCGACGGCCATGTTATGTGCATCCATTCCGTACAATTCGCCGTTGTGCTCATTGCCATACAGCCAGCACGTTGCCGCATCCATCGCGGAGATGTCTGCGTAGTCAAAACCCTCCGGCGGCTGTGTGCCTTCCTCGAAGAACATGCCGATCCAATACTCCAGCTTTCCATCCGCCACACGCATAGCGCCCAAATACGCATCGTCGTTCGCAGGAATCGGATTCAGCTTCTCAATCTCATCGAACCAGCCATTTTGAAACCATTCGCCCCACTTGTGGCCAAAGCTTCCGCCCTGTCTGTCCTCGTCCGTATAACGCTTGCCAATCAACTGCAGGGACGGGAATTGCTCCTTGTACGTTTTCACAATCTCAACTGCCATGATAACACTTCCTCTCATATATAATCATTTCATCACTGAAATACAGCCTCTACTCCCCTGCAAACGAATCCAGCATCAGCCGCGCCAGCTGCTTCGCCGCGATGCTTTGCACCATCAGCGTCAGCACCGTAACAAAGAAGTACACCGTCTCCTTCTCCGCCTCGCTGACACCGCCGCTCTTGTCCACGCGTTCGCGCACTTTTTCGACAAGCGCAGGCAAATCCCGTCCCCAATCGTCAATGGCCTCGCGGTATAACTCCTCGTAGATTTTGTACAGCGCCGCCATGTCTATGAGGTCGTCATCAAAGGTGTTCGCGTCCTTGGCGACAGGCTGAATCAGCCGCTTGATGTCGTCCAGCGAGTAAATCTCCTTCAAATGGTGAATCAGCGTCAGCAGAATCAGATGATTCTTCGTGTAATACCGCTTCTCCACCGGCGGCGGCACCACGCCCACACGGACATAATTCTGTATCATCGTATTCGTGAATGCCAGCCCGTTCCGCTCGAAAAAGCGGACGACCTGCGACAGAGTCATCTGTTCATTATATTGGCTAATGTTGGCAAGCACATCATGCCGAAGAATGTCTTTACTCAGCTCCCGCAATTTGCCTGCGTCAAGCAGAAATTCGTTCCCCATATCGTCCTCCTCTGCATTTTGCCTTACGCGCACTTCTTTACCCAAAAAACTACTTATGATACGGCTCATTCCGCAAAATTCGGAACACACGGTACACCTGCTCCAGCAGAATCACGCGCATCAGCTGGTGCGGGAACGTCATATCCGAAAAGCTTATTTTCATATCCGCGCGCGCCAGCACCTCGGACGACAAGCCCAGCGACCCGCCGACGATGAAGACAATATGCGATGTCCCATCCGTCATCAGCTTGTCCACCCGCGCCGCGAATGCCTCGCTCGTGAACCGCTTGCCGTCAATCGCCAGCGCCACGGCATACGCACCGCCTGGCAACAGCTTCAGCATCCGCTCGCCCTCGCGCGCCTTGACCTGCTCCGCCTCAGCATCCGAAAGCCGCTCGGGCGCTTTTTCGTCCGGCGTTTCCACTATATTGATATCGGCGTAAAGCCGCAGACGCTTGGCGTATTCCGCCACCGCATCGGCAAAGAACCGCTCCTTGAGCCGTCCTACACACAGAATTGTTATCTTCATATCTATCACCTCTCATATCATACCACTTTCTATCGTATCTGTCCACTTTCAACAGTTGCCCTCTTCACATTTTTAAGCTATAATAATTCTTGAAAACCATCGGCGCGAGAAAGATATTCTTGCTTGAAACATGCAAGAATATCTTTCTCACTTGTGGTTTTCTAAGATTATTATGATATAATAAACATTCAAACTATTATGAAAGAGGTGCACAGGCCATGGCCGAGCTTTGGGATTTATACGATGAATACGGAAACAAGACAGGCAAGCTGCACGAGCGCGGCACGCCCCTGCGCGCGGGTGAATACCATCTCGTCGTCCACATCTGGATTGTGAACGCGAAAGGCGAGTTCCTCATCACAAGGCGGTCGCCGGGCATCTCGTTGGGCGGGCTATGGCAGACCACCGGCGGCTCCGCCACGACAGGCGACGACAGCCTATCTGCCGCACTGCGCGAGACGAAGGAAGAAACCGGCTTTGACCTCGTGCCCGCCAACGGCATCCTCTTCAACCATCGGCGCGATGACTACCGCCCTATGCCGGGCGGCCTGAACGATACAGGCGGCGGCTGGATAGACGCATGGCTGTTCCGCCAGGAAATCGAGGACAACGAGATTGTTCTCCAGCCCGAAGAAACCTGCGACGCCATGTGGGCCACCGCAGAAACCATCCGCCAAATGTTCAAAGACGGCACATTCGTGCCGCCGCGCTTGCACCCGTATTTTGAAGACCTTGTGGCGTATTGTTCACAGACAGACCACTGCAAAAAAGTACACGAATAGATATAAGGAGGAAACCCATCATGGCATACAAAGCAATTCTTTTCGATTTCGACTACACCTTGGCAGACGCGACCCCCGGCATCGTCCAATCCTGGAACTACACGCTGGAAACGCTCGGCCTGCCGCTGCAATCCGTGGATGCCATCCGTCACACGGTCGGCATGTCGCTGTCCGACGCATTCACCGCACTATCAAACGTTACGGACGAGGCCACCGTCAAACGCGCTGCCGCGCTCTATGTCGCGAAGGGCGACGAGGTGATGACCGCAAGCACGTCCCTTTTCCCGGATGCCGTGGACACATTGACGCGCCTGCGCGCAAGCGGGCTTCACACGGGCATTGTCACCACAAAACTTCACTACCGCATTGAGGAGGCGCTTGCCCTGCACAATGCCGGGGCGCTGATTGACTGCATCGTCGGCTTTGACGATGTCTCCGCGCCGAAGCCGTCTCCCGAGGGCGTTCTCAAGGCCACCGCGCATTTCGGCCTCACGAAGGAGGACGTGCTGTTCGTCGGCGACAGCCACTTCGATGTGAACGCCGCCGCAAACGCGGGCATCGACTTCGCCGCCGTGCTGAACGGCACCACAAAAAAAGAGGCATTCCTGCCTCTGCCGCATGTCCTGATTGCAGACAGCCTGACCGCCGTCGCCGATTTCATTTTGTCAGCATAAATCAAAAAGGAGGCGCACCATGCCCTTACAACAATCCGATTTCACAGCCGCCATCCGCGCGCTGGGCATACAGAACAAATGCATTGAGGTACATGCATCCTTCAAATCCTTCGGCACGCACGTCGAGGGCGGCGCACCAACCGTTATCAACGCTTTCCTGCAAGAAGGATGCACCTATCTCGCGTTCGCGTACACAACCGCGCATTATGCGGTCTACCCGCCGATACACCTGCGCCCGCGGCAGAATGCCGTCGGCGACTATTCGCAATTCAACGAGGCTGACTTCCCGCCGCCGCGCATCTACACCGTGGCCAGCACCGAAATCACGCTGGACGAGCTGGGGCTTCTCCCCCACACCGTCGTGCACATGCCCGAGCGGAAACGCAGCGCCAGCCCGCTCAACTCCTTCGCGGCGGTCGGCCCCTTGGCGGACGAACTGGTGCGCACGCAGACTGCTGCCGATGTCTTCGCGCCCCTGCGCAGACTGTGCGAGCTGGACGGTGTCGTCGTCCTCATGGGCGTCACTCTCACCCGCGCGACAATCATCCACTTCGCCGAGCAGGTCGCCGGGCGCGCGCCGTTCGTCCGCTGGGCAAAGAACGCGCAGGGCGAGACAGAAATCTGCCACATCGGCAGCTGCTCAAGTGGCTTCGACCGTTTACAGAAAGCGCTCGCAGGCATCGAAACACGCGTCACCGTCGGTGACAGCATCTGGCGGTGCTACCCCGCACGGCGGATGGTTGACATCTGCGCCGCCGCCATCGCCGCCGACCCCGAAATCACACGCTGCGACACGCCGAACTGTGCACGGTGCGAGGATGCCATCGCGGGCGGCCCTGTCTGGGCATAACGCCGCTGATACCTCGCAGATATTCGTAGGGCAAGGGCTCTGCTCTTGCCCCCTACCTTCTTCAGCCCACGCTCATCGCCATCCACAGAATCAGCAACGCCACACCGCCGAGCAACACCACGCACACCGCATCAGGCAAACGCTTTTCCATCATCCGGCTCAGCGTCATCAGAAGCACCATTAACACAATGCCCATCACAGGCAGCACCCGTATGGAATCACAGGTTTGCAGAACCGATTCAACCATGGCGACCATCGTTGTCAGCAGCAGCCCGCAAACCACAGGCAGCACAAACCGCCGCAGCCGCAAAAACACCGTCAGTCCCGAAAAGCACCGATACACCGCATAGACCACCACGAACACAACACACGTCGAGCCAATGCCGACGGACATGTTCGCCACCGAGGTCAGAAGCCCCGCCGCCATCCCACCATTCTCAAACCCAATCAGATACCCTACGCCCGTCAGCATCTTTACCAGGTTCGGTCCCGGCAATGCGTTCGATATGGGCATAAGCTGTGTATACAACGCCTCCCGCGTGACAAATCCGCCGCCCACGAACACGCTGTCCGCCACAGCGATATACGCCTCTCCGCCGCCAAACGACGTGACGGTGGATAGCGCCGCACTTCCGAAAAAGCCCGTACCTGCATAGCCCAGCAGCACACACACGGCACACAAGCCCAGCGGTATCGCGGCAAACAGCGCCGCCTGCACCGCAATCGGCCGCATGGCTACAGCCTGTACCTGTTCGCCGCCCCCGCCTTTTGCATTTCTGACATCCTTCGCCACGGCATACGCCACAATCCCCAGCATAACCGCGCCCACAACAGGCATCGCATACGGAATCTTCACCCATGCCGCCGTGCTTGCCAGCGCCACGTACACAACGCCCACCATGGCCGTGCCTATCTTCCGCGCCAAGCCTGCACCGCTGCCCGTGCCGCATATCAGGAAAAATGCCAGCAACAGCACCTCAATCGCGGACAAATCGAACCATGGCTCTGCCGCAACCACGCCGCCAAGGGCAGGCACCAGCAGAACCACCAGCGCCCGAAACTCCTTCCCCGCCGTCAACAGGCACGTCGCCAGCATCATAGCCATCGCAATGCCGGAATATCCCCCGCGCTTCGCGGTTTTCTGCACACTGCTTATGTATTTCGCCTGAATCAGCAGAATGAACGAAAGTATCCCCACCGCCGCCAGCTCCAGCCCGAACAACGCGCCGCTTGGCAAAACAGACAGCACAGACAGCAAAATCATCACGCCCAACGCGCCCGGCGCAGACACCGCCGCCGCACACAACAGCGCCCCTCGCGCCCCTGCCGTTTCCTGCCCCGTTGCCGCGCTGAGTTTGGGCGGCAACGCGCCTGGTGTCAGATTCGCGACAACGACATGCTCCTCATACAGCTCGGGGGCAATCAACCCCTGCGTCTGCACAATTTCCTTTTCAATCACCGGTATCATCGCGCTTCCGCCGCCGAAGCCAATTGCGCCCACCTTCAAAAACGATCGTAAGATTGCTGCCATTTTCATATCCGCAAAACTCCTCTATCTTTTCCAACACCCTATTTTCAAACAATTCGGATGCCACATCTACCAATTATAACAATCTCTCCGACAAAATGCAAAAGAAATAGCGCAAAAAAAATAACCAAAACCATATCTCATCCTGAGCGGAACGAAAAATCTTAGCTTTTCAAGTTCCTTCGCTCCGCTCAAGTAGTGGCTGCTCAGATTTATTGGATGTTTCTACCGATAAATCTAGCCGCGCGCAGGATGACAACACCACTCTTTTTCTTGAATTATGCGCTTTTTCTCAAAACAATCATTGCAATCTTATGCCGAAACATATTATAATGGATACGAACAGCATTACACACTCAAAATCTGTCACCGCAGGAGGTAAGCATATGAATCTGTCACCACAAGACAAAAGCTGGGCGGACGATACCTGGTGCAAAATCCAGACAAAGCTGGAGCGCGTACATGAAAAGAGCGGCGAGAAAATCCCCTACACCACCGTCAACGGCACGCATGACGACAAGCTGGCGCAGAAGCCAAACGGCGTCTACGGCTGGACAAACGGCTTCTGGCCGGGTATCCTCTGGCTGATGTACCACGGCACAAACAAGGAATCGTACCGCCAAAAGGCCGAGGCGCTTGAAGTCCGTATGGATGAGGCGCTGTATGGCCTGCACGGGCAGGGCATCGAGGGTCTGCACCACGATGTCGGCTTCATGTGGGAACTCATGAGCGTGGCAAACTACCGCTTGACAGGCGAGACAGATTCGCGCCGACGCGGCCTGATTGTCGCGAACTATCTGATGTCGCGCTTCCAGCCGAACGCGGGCTACATCGTCGCATGGTCGGGCGTGGAACACGAGGGCTGGTCGATTATCGACACGATGATGAACCTGCCGCTTCTGCACTGGGCATCGCAGGAAACAGGGCTGTCGCGCTACCGCGACATCGCTATGCTGCACGCGGACAAGGTAATTGAAAACGTTGTGCGCCCGGATGGCTCGGTCGTTCACATCGCTGTATATGACCCGCAGACAGGCGACTTGGTTGAGACACTGGCAGGCCAGGGCTATGCCGTCGGCTCGTCATGGTCGCGCGGTGCCAGCTGGGCGCTCTACGGCTTCGCACTGGAATACCGCTATACGCAGGAAAAACGCTATCTGGACACGGCCAAGCGCGTGGCGCACTACTTCCTTTGCAGCATTATGGATGACTTTATCCCGCGCATCGACTTCCGCCAGCCTGCTGAGCCGAACCACAAGGACACATCGGCGGGCGCTATCGCCGCTTGCGGCCTGATTGAGATTGCCGCGCACGTGGACGATTGCGAGAAGGACATGTACCTCAACGCCGCCGTCCGCATCCTCCGTGCGCTGGAAGCGAAGCACTGCGACTGGTCTGAAAACGAGGACGGCATCCTCATGAACGGCGCGCTGGCATACCATTGGGGCGACGATTCGGATAAGAACACGAACTTGATTTACGGCGACTTCTTCTTCATCGAAGCGATTTTGAAGCTGCGCGGCATGGAGATTACGCTCTGGTAAAAGATTCTTCATTTCGTTTAGGATGACAGCAAGAATAAATCGGCGCAACACACTGTTGCGCCGATTTTTATGTATCCCGACACCAAAATCGAACCCATATAAAGGAGGCATCTATGGAAACAGTCTACAATCCTTTCGTCAAAGCCCGCCCCGTCTGGCCGCAGGGCATGGAGCACGAGATGAACGTCACCTGCCGCCTGTTCGGGCGATTCACCGCGACACAATCGGAGGAATTGCTTCTACGCGTAGCGGGCGCGACCATCTACCGCGCATTTCTGAACGGACATTTCTTCGCACACGGCCCGGCACGCTGTGCCCACGGCTTCTTCCGCGTGGATGAATGGCCTCTGCCGACAGCATTTTTGCGGGAAGAGAACGAGCTGTGCATCGAGGTAGCGGGATACAATGTGAACAGCTTCGCGTATCTCGACCAGCCTTCCTTTATACAAGCCGAATTGGCGGGCGACGGCGGCGTTATCCTCTACACAGGCGGCGACGGCGGCTTCGCGGGCGGCCTTGACACCACGCGCGTGCAGAAAGCCGAGCGGTACAGCTTCCAGCGTGCGTTCACAGAGGCGTATGCCCTTCCCACGAACGCCGCAGATGCAACAGCACCCTGCATGTGGGCAGTTCAGCCTGACAAAACACTTGTGCCGCGCCGCGTGCCATTGCCTGCGCTCTCTGCCGTCACCACCAGAGCCATTGCCGACACAGGGCACGCCGTGTCTGCAAACCCGCCCGCCCCGCCATACAACAATCGTGCAACCGTGCAAATCGGCGAGGCAATCAAAGGCTTCACCACCAACAATCTCGACGCATTCCTGACGGACGAGATGCGGCAATACGCCTTCCACAGCACCTCGAAAATACAGGCCGCCACAGCACTCTCCCTCACTGAAAACATGTATCAAGTTCTGTGCTTCGGACAGAACACAACAGGCTTCATCAGCATCGACGTAGAGTGCGCGGACGACACCTTGCTGTATCTCCTCTTCGACGAGCGGCTGAATGACAGCGGCCACATCGACTACACACGCACAACGAGTGTCAACATCATCAAATACACATTGCCGCGCGGCAAGCACACGCTTCTGACAATGGAACCATATGTAATGCGTTACTTAAAGATATTCTGTGCGCGGGGCAACCTGCAAGCGTCCATGCCGCAGCTCATCGAATACAAGGCCAATCTGCCGCTTCAACCGTGGCCGAAGCTGGCAGACAAGGAACTGGAAACCATCTACGCCGCAGCAGTGGAGACGCTGCTCCAAAACAGCGTAGACCTTTTCATGGACTGCCCATCCCGCGAACGCGCAGGCTGGCTTTGCGACAGCTATTTCACCGCAAGGGCGGAAAAGCAGATTGCGGGCGAAAACCGCATCGAAGAGAACTTCTTGGAGAACTATCTCCTGCCCGAAAGCTTCCCATTCCTGCCGCAGGGCATTCTGCCCATGTGCTACCCCGCCGACCACAACGACGGCGTGTTCATCCCGAACTGGTGCATGTGGCTGGTGCTGGAGCTGGAGGATTACTTGGCACGCGGCGGCAAGCTGTCTCTTGTTCAGGCATTCAGGGGCAAGGTGTACGGCTTCCTGCGCTACTTGGAGCCTTTCCACAACGAGCAGGGGCTGTTGGAAGACTTGGCGGGCTGGGTATTCCTGGACTGGTCGCGCGCGAATGACGCGGATGTCGTCTGCGGCGTGAACTTCCCCACGAACATGCTGTATGCACGGATGCTGGAAGCCGTTGCCGCGCTGTATGACGACGCGGAATGCGCGGCGCGGGCGGCGAATCTGCACACCCTCATTCGCGAAATGAGCTTCAACGGCATCTGCTTTGCAGACAACAGCACGCGACAAAACGGCATTCTCACGCGGACACAAAACACCACCGAGGCATGTCAGAACTACGCGTTCTTCTGCGGCACGGCCACGGCAGAGAGCCACCCCGCGCTGTGGGCTGACTTCTTGAAAGGCTTCGACGCGGCGCAAGGCCTGCACAACACATACAACCTCGCACCCGCCAACGCGTTCATCGCCCTCTATGTCCGCCTCGCCGCGCTGGCACACGCCAATTGCACGGCAGAAATCGAGGCCGATGTCCGCCGCATCTTCTTCCCGCAGGCCGTTCTTACAGGAACACTCTGGGAGAATCTGCCCGCCGAGGGGCACATAAGCTTTAGCATGAACCACGGCTTCGCGGCGTATGCCGCCAATTTGCTGGCCATGGTTTCTGCATAGCGATTCCATATAAAACGCAAAAGCGCGGCACACCGTATACATCCGGCATGCCGCGCTTTTGCTGTCTGCTTTCATTTGAGGGATTATCCAAAAGAGGGGTTATTCACTTGTACACTACCAGCGCCGCCAGCCCCAGCCAGGTCTGCCCCAGTTAGGCCTGCCCCAGCCACC
>JGI994J12354_10001385_pt1 | contig 24522 bp, 23 predicted proteins | sample IntmicLarv3ML3BL_FD_12354 | JGI IMG/M metagenome (IMG submission 12354)
TCCGCCATTCTCAACCCCTGATTTACGCCCGGGCGCCGCCCGTCCACCACCACCATCATATACGATAGCGTATCCAGCTGTCCAATGGCGGCACGAGGCTCTGTACCGCGGGGATTAAACTGGTAATCCTTCGGTATTTCCTGCGTCACGCCATCAATCACCAGGGCAGGCCCGAAGTTCAACGCGTTCACAATCGTTCTGTCGGATTCCAAAAAGGCCTTCAGCTGCTTCGCATCGGATTTCACGAGAATATGAAAATCCCCTAAATCGTCGATAATCAGCATATCCAGTGACTTGAAGGGATTCTTTCTGTATGTCACACCCTGACGCACGATATAGCCCCTGTCGCGGTTGGCGTAATAATCGCCGTTTATGGCGACAATGGCATTGTTCTGTTCCGCCAGATTCATGACGGTGTTGGTTCTTGTTGTGCCATACTTGCCTGCCAGTGCCGTCCGAAGTTGGGTAGGGCTTTTAATCGTTACCCGCGCCACGTTAATATCGGAATCCTTTTCGCGATACTTTTCCATCACCACGGTGATGCTTTCGTCTTCATAAGTGGTTTCCGTAAAATTGGCAGCAATGGGCGCATTGCCCGGTGTATCATCCACAGGCAAAGAAAACTCGCCAAGGGCGCACACGGGCAGCACCAGCAACAAAAGCAGCATAATCCATCTTTTCATCCTCAAGACCCCTCCTACATATCATTCAAAAATGCGTATTCATCATCCAGGGGAATGGTATCCATATAGCGGCTATTGGCCTCCGGCATCACCGCGCCGCTCGGCACGGCAAGTGGCAAAAGCAGCGTCATCAGAAAAAACACAACACATAGAATCAGCATGGTTCTTTGCTTCATTTCTCCGTCTCCCTTTCTTTAAATACCCAGTTGCGCTGTACCCGGTAGCTAAGGAAGAAAAGCACAATGTTTACAACCGGCAAAACAAGGTATTCACTGATATTAAGCACATGATTCACAATCGCCGATGCCCCGGCGGATATTCCCCAGATAACAATGCACAAAACGATATAGCGCCAAAGGGCATCCCGACCGCCCTTTTTCAGATTGAACACAAACTTTTTGTTCAAGAGGAAGTTCGTTGTGGCGGAAATCAGCCTGGCCACCGCCGTACTGATGAAAATCCGCACCCATGTGGGGGCAACGCCCATTTTCGAAAGTATATACAAAAGCAGGTACGCGACGCCCATATCAATTCCCGTTGAAACAACAGAGGAGGAGATGAACTTGAAAAAATTCGCGAAAATCACTTTGTATATACGAATGCTGTCCTTAATCGGGTTAAAATGGCTGCCCTCGTTTTCATTTTCATACACCGTTTCAATCGTCACGGCAGGGAGCGGGATATTGTCGCGGCTCAGATCAATCAGCACTGTCATTTCATATTCAAAGCGATCGCCCTTAATCGCCTGCATCCTTTGAAGCAAATCCCGCTTGAATCCGCGCAGCCCCGTTTGCGTATCAGGGCAGCGTACGCCATACAGAAGCCTGAAAGCAAAGCTTGTGATGCGGTTTCCGAAGCGGCTTTTTTTAGGCACATGGGATAGGCTGAAATCGCGGCTGCCCAAAACCAGGCCTTCCATGCCGTCTTTCAGCGCCTGTTCCACCTTCTTGACATCTTCCTTTGTATGCTGGCCATCCGCGTCGGCCGTCACAATCCACATGGTTTCAGGCACATTCTCTTCAATATGCCGATAGGCTGTTTTCAGCGCACAGCCCTTGCCCCGGTTCACCGCGTGGTGCAGCACCTGCACGTTTTCAATCCCCGCGATTTCATCAAAGACGGGCTTGTAGCTTTCATTCGAACCGTCGTTCACCACCACCACATGGTAGCCTGCTTCCACCAGTTCCCTTACATAAGGGGCCAGCCTTGAATCAGGCTCCAATGACGGAATGACAACGGTTGTCTGCCTCTTCTCCATATCCTCTTCACAACCTCCGGCTTAATTAGCGATGTGCGTATCCAGATAATCCTCAATCAGCGCCTTATAATCCTGCCCTGTTACATCCTTAAGCGTGTTTTCAAAATCCAATCGGCTTGCGCGCTTAAAGGCGAATCGGCGATAATATTCTTGCAGAAAGCCGGCCATTTTGTCTCTGCCAATGGCTGTTTCCAGCGCTACCATCATGGCCGCGCCGCGGTTATACACCACCAGGCTGTATTCCGCCATATCGGAAAAGTATTCAACGGGGCTTCCCGGGGTCACACCCCTCGGCACAGTGACGCGCATAGCTGCCTCCGCGGTTTTGAAAATGGCATCTTCCCTGTATTTTTCGCCGCGCCTGTGCCCCAGATAGTTATACACCAAGTATTCGCTCAGCGCTTCGTCCTGCCAGGGCTCATGATATTGGTCGGAGCCTACCAGACCGTAGAACCACTGATGCGCCGTTTCGTGTGCGACCACCCACTCAAGGGGATCACTATACCCGTAATACTGTTTTGAAATAATCATGAATGCGGGGTATTCCATGCCGCTGAACGGCACATCCACCTGCGTTACCGTCAGGCTCGGATAGGGGTATGCGCCAACGGTTTCGCTGAAATAAGCGAGGGCGCGCTTCGCCGTATCCAGCGCCTTTTGCGCCTGGGAAGTGTTCTCGGCGTAGCTTAAAACCACCACGCCGTTCACCTTGTCCCTTTTTTCCTTCAGCCCTTTTGAAATCACCATGCCGAATTCTCGTGCGGCGAGCGCCTTGGCGGTGTAAGATGCCCCTGTCTTTTCGAATAGGGCCGTGCCGCTCGCCACATGGCCTTTAGGCAGGGTGATTTCCACCGTGTAATTGGCACAATCTGTTACAAAGGGATCGCCGATGGGGTAATATTCCATCGTCTGAAACGCCCCATCCTCAAAGGCGGCGAGCACGGGGAAGACGTTCCCTAAAATCACCGCATTCCCCGTCTTCCCAAAGCGATAACGGCACTCGGGGATCGTTATCACGTAGTCAAGCGTAAGCGTGATATCCGCTTCCGGTTCAAGGGCCTTTTCAAGAGGAACCTTTAACACGGTTTTCGCGGTATCTTCGTAGGTAACGGCTGTCTCGGTGCCGTTCACCGCAAGGCTGTTTATTTGGATGCCGCCCGCCTTAAAGCCTTTATCGTAAGCCAAATCATGCAATTCCTCAATGGCGGCGGGAGAGGTATCCTCTGTTAAAAAGGCATTGGCGTAGGTACGCAGCACCAGCTCATTAAGGGGCACTTCAAAGCGGTTCGTGATAACCATCCGTTGGGTGGCCGCCAATGTGTTTGTTTTTTCATCGTAAACGGCTGTAATCGTTATCTCGTCAAGCCCCTGTGCCGCATCGTTCAGCACCTGCGTGTAGGGCTCGCATTTCGTATCTTTGGGAATGGCGACAACCAGCGCCGCGGCAACCAGCGCCACGGTTAAAAGCATCCACAGACTCTTCTTCACGATTGCCCTCACACCCTTTCAACAATAACAATTTATTATACACCATTGTGCCATTGTTTGCATCTCTTATTTTGTAACAAGTGCCGTCAATTCCCCTGTGTAGCACAAATGCAGCCGATGCAGGGGGCGCGTGCACATCACATATAAAAGCCGTGCCATAAAAGGCGTTAAGGGATACTGTTCCCTGTTCGCGTTCAAAACCAATACGCAATCAAATTCAAGGCCCTTGATCAGCGAGGCGGGAATCACCATGACACCACCACGGTACTCCGTCTGCTCCTGCCCGATAAGCGTGATGGGAAAATAGGCGGAAAGCGCCTTATGGGTCACCTTGGCTTCCGTCTTGGTTTTCGCGATCAGCGCAATGGTTTTGAAGCCATCATCCTGCCATCTTTTCACCATCTCCCGCACATAATGAAGTTGCGCCTGTTCATTCTTCACGCCGTGGCATACCACCTCTTCACCGTGTCTTAAAACGGGCTTGGCCAGCCGCTGATTTTCCACGGGAAATTTTTGCGCCACAATATTCGCGAATTCCATAATTTCCACGGTGTTGCGGTAGCTCTGCACCAAATCATGCCGCGTCACCTCGCCATGGAACACCTCTTTTCTGATTTCCTCCCAGGAGGAGATGCCCTCATCTTCATGAATGCCCTGCATCAAATCCCCTACCAGCGTGAAGGAGGGCTTGCTTTCCATTTCCTTCAGCACTTCCACCTGAAAAGGCGAAAAATCCTGAGCCTCATCCACCACCATCGTCAAAATTGATTCAAAGGGGATGCCGCACAGCTTTCGCATGACCACTGTGAGCGCAGGCAGATCCTCGGGATAAGCGCCGCCTTTTTCAAGCAGGGCAACGGTTTCCTCAAAGCCGCCCAGGGTTTCCAAAAAATCTTTATAAACGGCCGTCACACGCATATCGGGAAACAGCGCCTGAAATTCTTTTGGGTATATCCTTGCCTTTTCAGTGATTTCTTTTTTGCGTGCGTCGCGGCTGCTCAGCAAGGTTTTCACGCGGCTTTGCCGCTCTTCCCCTTCGGGCAGGCGGTTAATGAGCATCATGAGCCGCTCCTCCGTCATCTTTTCAAGCAGCGCTTCCATTTCCCGCGCGGCCTTTTTCAGGCGGGTCTTCATGTACTTGTTGAGTTCCGAAACGCGCACCTGCAAGGGAAAATGCCGCAGCTGCCTAAGAAAAATCTCCCGAAGTTCCGCTTGCGTAAACAAAACCGCCTGCCCGAAGCGCAAATCTCCCTCGGGCAAAATCGCGTTTTCAATGCTTTCAAGGTATGCTTCAAGCTCCCCTTTGAATTGAAGCGAGCCCTTTCTTTTCGCGATTTTCGCGAACCGCTCCCGCTCCGCTTGCGTCGCTGTCAGCTTATCCTCCAGGCGGTTCAATTCCTTTATCTTCGGCATCTGCTTTTTCAGCCACCGCTCGCACAACCCCATGAAGGTGGTCTGCTGCACGTTTTCCACGCCCAAATCCGGCAGGACTTGGGAAATATAGTTCAAGAACAGGGGGTTCGGCGCCAGAATCATCATCTGGTTCGGCGAGAGCACCTCGCGGTAAGCATACAAAAGCCAGGCGATGCGATGCAGGGCAATGGTCGTCTTTCCGCTGCCCGCCACACCCTGCACGATCAGAGGCTTATTCAAAGGGTGGCGAATCACGTAGTTTTGCTCCGCCTGAATCGTGGTTACGATTTCTTTCAGGCGATCCGAGGATACGGAGCCCAGCACCCCTTGCAAATAAGCATCCTGGCTTACCACGCCGGAATCGAACATGGATTCCAGTTCCCCGTTATGAATCGTGAACATGCGCTTCAGGTTCAGTTCCCCCGCCACCGTGCCATCCGGGGTTTCGTAGCGCATAGGCCCTACCTGCCCGGAATAGTACAGGTTCGCGATGGGGCTGCGCCAGTCCGCCACCACCACATCGTATTCCGGCGTTTTGCTCACGCCCCAGCGACCGATGTAGTAGGTATCTTCCTGCCCGCCTTTTGGGATAAAATCGATGCGCGAAAAATAAGGCTGCTTTTTTGAAAGCGCCAATTGGTGCAGCGCTTGCAGCTTCATGCGCATGGTGTTCATGAGCACCTGCGCCTGATCCCCTTCAAAGCGCACGACCACAATCCGCTCCTCCTCGGCGCGGATACCCAATTCCACTTCCAGCTTTTCCAGTTCGTCAGCGATAATGGTTTCGGTTTCCTTCAGATGCTTAATTTCCATTTTCGCCGCGGGATGATCGATTCTTCTTTCCATGGTTTCACCCTCGTTTCCGGCTGTGGAGAAAGCCTCTCCCGCCTTATTTTGCCTACAGGTATCCCTTGTAGGTTTTCTTTGGCGGCAGAGGCTTTCTTTATGAAGGCGTACTCAATTTATGTTACTGTAAAACCGCCTTGATACGGCGCACGCCCGCGGAGGACGCTTCTTCCTTTTGAATCTTGAAGGTGCCCAGATCGGCCGTGTTCTCGGCATGGGGGCCGCCGCAAATTTCCTTGGAGAACTCGCCCATGGTATACACTTTGACCGATTCGCCGTACCTGGATTCGAAAAGCCCGATGGCGCCCTGGTTCTTGGCTTCCTCCACCGTCATTTCGGCAAAACTGATCGGAGCGGCAGCGGCGATGTATTCATTCACGATTCTTTGCACTTCCTGCACCTCTTCGGGCAGCATCTTTCTACCAAAGGAGAAATCGAAGCGCAGGCGTTCTTCCGTAATGTTGGAGCCTTTTTGCGCCACTTCATCGCCCAATACCTTGCGAAGGGCCGCTTGCAGAAGGTGGGTGGCACTGTGGAGCTTGGCCGTGATTTCGTTCTTCTCGGCCAGGCCGCCCTTGAATTTATTTTCCGCACCGGCGTGGCTGGCTTCACGGTGCTGCGCGAAGCGGGCGTGGAAGCCTTCTACATCCACTGTTAAGCCTTTTTCCTTGGCCATTTCTTCCGTAATTTCAATCGGGAAGCCATAGGTATCAAACAGGCGGAAAGCGTTCACGCCATCAATGACGGTGGTGTTGCCGAGGCGCGCTACCATTTTTTCGAATTCCTTCATGCCCGTTTTGAGCGTGCGCTGGAAGCGTTCCTCCTCCAAACGAAGCTGTTCGATAATAAACGCTTCGTGAGCCTTGATTTCGGGATACACTTCTTCATACTGCTTCGTGATCACCTTCGTGATTTCCGTGGCCGCGTTCTCCGGCAGGCCGATCTTCATGCCATGGCGCACCGCGCGGCGGATCAGGCGGCGCAGAATGTAGCCCTGATCGGTGTTAGAGGGGGTGACACCCCTATCGTCGCCCAAGATCATGCAGGAGGTGCGCAAATGATCGGCAATGATGCGCATGGAGCGCGTTGTTTCTTCATCCTCGCCGTATTTTTTGCCTGAAAGGGCCGCAATCTTTGACAAAATATCGCTGAACAAGTCCGTTTCATAAACGGATTGTTTGCCCATGAGCACCCCGGCCGTGCGCTCCAGACCCATGCCCGTATCCACGTTCTGCTTCTTCAAAGGCTCTAAAACGCCATCTTCACGCAGGTTGTACTGCATGAACACATCGTTCCAAATTTCCAAATACCGCCCGCAGTCGCAATCAGGCGAGCAATCAGGCCCGCAGGGGGCTTTATCCATATTGATGAAGAACATTTCGGTATCCGGACCGCAGGGGCCGGGGCCGCCCGTGGACCACCAGTTGTTCTTCTTCGGCAGGTAGAAGATATGATCTTCCTTCACGCCCATTTCACGCCACAAACTTGCCGCCTCTTCATCGCGGGGCGCGTTTTCATCCCCTGCGAATACGGAAAACGCCAAACGATCCTGATCGATACCGAGCCATTTTTCGCTCGTTAAAAACTCCCAGCTCCAGGAAATGGCATCCTTTTTAAAATAATCCCCCAAGGACCAGTTGCCGAGCATTTCAAAGAAGGTCAGGTGGCTCGCATCGCCCACTTCTTCAATATCGTTCGTTCGGATGCATTTTTGCACATCCGCGATGCGCACGCCCTTCGGGTGGGTTTCGCCCATTAAATAAGGAATCAGCGGATGCATGCCCGCAATCGTAAACAGCACGCTCACATTCCCCTGGGGAATGACCGACGCGCTGGGGATAATGGCATGGCCTTTTTCTTCCATAAAATCCAAGAATAATTTTCTCAGCTGTGCCGCCGTCATCTGTTTCATGTTCAAAACCGCTCCTTCATTACAATGGGAAATTGCCTTTTATTATAAGGCTTGATGGGCGCGAATGTCAACTGTTCGCTCTCTTTTTTACACACCCATCGATTTGCTATGTGCGCTCTTCCCCAAAAGCCAATATGCTATCCTGCTTAGAGCAAAACCGCGTTAACAAGCGCTAAAGTACGCTTTTAAGCGCCTTCGGCCTCGCCTTATCGTACACCGCCGCGCCGTTTTTGAACATGAGTTTTTCCAAAAGCCTATCCGCCTGAGCTAGGCTGCACGCGCCCGATATAAGTCTTTCGCTTACTACCTGTGCCACCACATGCCGCCATGCCAGCATCGCGCCAACGGATTCCTCGGCGCACCAGCAATCGCTGCCCCAGGTGATGGTATTCACATTAAGCGCCATATCTAAACAGGTGTGCAATGCATGGACGGCAAGCTCTGTGGAGAGCAGCGGTGTCCACGTAAAGCTTGGCAGGGCGTTTTCATAGCTCGCACTAATGGCGCAGGCTTCATTTACCCATGGCACGCCCGTATGCAGCAACACGAAGCGCGTGCTTGGGTGCGCGGCAATAGTCGGTACCAAATTCATAGGACTCGATCCGCGCAAATCGCCCATGCCCGTGTGTACCTGAAAGGGGATTTCCAAATCCGCTGCGATTTCGCAGCAGCGATTGAAAATATAGCTTGAAAACGCCAGCCGAATATCTTCCGACAGCTCGGCCTTTGACTTACCCCACGCCTTTAGTGCCTTTTCCCTATCATCGGGGAAAAAATGAATTGTTCGGCTGTAGGCCTCGGCGCATTTGAGCGTGGCGCAATTTCCCTCCGCCACCGCCTGCGTGATGCTCCCACGTATGGCGGCGACATAATCATCCAGCCCGCCGCCGGAAATGCCAAGGCGCTCCCAAGCCGAAAGGCGCGGATCATCATCGTAGCACATTTCCGGCGAGTGCCCATAGGTAAAGGCATCGATGCGATAAGCTGAAGAAAACAATTCCTTATAGGGCGGCTTCTCGCCGATTTCCCAGTAGGAATCCTGTATTTGGCAAACATAGCCCGCATCCAAAAGTGCGCGCCAGTGGAAGTCCTCGCGGGCATACGCTTTCGTGATTTTTTCAGACACCTGATCCCAGTTATCCGCCGTGATAGGCACTTCGATGCCGTGAAGCTGCCGGATACCTTCTTCAAGCCAACGCCAAAAGCTGTTATGCGAAGCCGCGCGCAATAGCCGTTCTCGCGTTTCGTATTTTCCATCCGGCACAAAACCGCATTTTTTCACATAGGTATCGGCCACCACACGATCAAGGGTCATCCCCGTAAAAGCCTTCTTCGGCAAATGATGCTCGTGCTCTGAAAACACGGGAAGGCTATTCAGCTGCTTGATGATTCCCTCAAAATATGCGTTCACTTTTGGGCCTTCTTTCCGAATTTTACTTCCGCATGACGAATTGAATGGAGAACAGGAAGGTGAGGATCGCCATTTCCAGCATGCTTTGGTAGGCGTTGGTGATGTTTAAAAATGAAAGCGCGGGAATTTTGAGCATGCCGTAATAGGTTAAATACTGATAGAGCAACAGAAGCGCCAGCAGTGCCACGGGCGTCCAAAGCAATTTGAGCACCGCGGCGTTTTTCTTCATACCGAAGGTGAGCGGCAACAGCACGCCGAAGCCCAGCCCCAGCAGAAGCCCTTGCAGGATGCTGTTGAAGAATTCAAGCCCTTTGATGATGGGGAACAGAAGGCACAGAAGGGCGCAAATCACAAGCGGTGCGGCGGAAATCATTAATTTCTTTAAAAACATGTCAGTTCCCCTCCAATATTTCCTGATCCTTTTTTGTTAAGGGATAGCCTTCAAGCATGTCCGGGCGATGCTTTTTTGTGGCTAAAAGGGCTTCCCTGTGCCGCCATTTTTCTATTTCCGCGTGGTTGCCGTTGAGTAACACTTCGGGCACGACTTCCCCCTCGAATTCCCTGGGGCGCGTGTACTGCGGGTATTCCAGAAGGCCGTGGGAAAAGCTTTCCTCCTCCGCGCTCAATTCGCTGCCCAAAACCCCCGGGATGAGGCGGGATACACAATCCACAAGCACCATAGCCGCCAATTCCCCACCCGTTAGGATGTAATCGCCGATGGATATTTCTTCATCGATATAATGATCTAGCGCCCGCTGATCCACGCCCTCGTAATGGCCGCAAAGAAGAATCAATTCTTCCTCCCGCGCCAATTCGGAGGCTTTTTGCTGGGTTAACGCCTGTCCCCTCGGCCCCATGAAGAGCCGCTTGCCCTTGAAGTTTTCGCCCATGGCAAACTTCATACAGGCGGCGATGGGCGGCGCTGTCATCACCATGCCCGCCCCGCCCCCAAAGGGGTAATCATCGGTATTTTTGTGCTTCATTTCGGAAAAAGAGCGGATATCGACGCATTCGATATCGATTAGCTCCGCCTTTTTCGCGCGGCCCAAAATGCTGGCGTTCAACACGCTTTCAAACATCTCGGGAAAAATGGTGAGAATCTTAATCTTCAAAGACAGCCACCTCTGAAAGCTTTTCTTCTACAATGATCATTCTTTTGTTTTCCCCATCCACCTCGGGGATGGCGGCCTTCAGCGCGGGCATCATCATGCGCCCTCGCGCCGTATCGAACACATATACGTTTGTGGGCATATCCGTTAAAATATCTGTTAATACGCCTACACGCTCGCCGCTTTCAAAAAACGCCTCGCAGCCGATCAAATCGCATATGAAATTTTCATCCTTATGAAGCTTTACGGCGTTTTCCCGCGCCACATAAAGCTTCGTGCCACGCTGCGCCTCCGCCGCCTCCACGGTAGCGGCGTGATCCAATACCATATAGACCATGCCGTCGTGAACGCGCACGAGGCGCATTTCCTTTTCCGCATAGCCTTCTTTCAGTTCAATAAACACCGTTTTCAGTTTTTTGAAGCGGTTCAAATCATCCGTATAGGGCTTCACCTTGACTTCGCCGTTGACGCCTTGGGGCTTGACCACTTCGCCAATCAACAGATACTTCGAAAGCATCCTCATATCCTCCTAAGTTTAAAAAGGGCAGCCCGCCTAACATTTAGGCAGACTGCCCCCTGACCCGTCAGTGAATTTCCACAAAAACGGGCTTCTCCGATTTTGCCGACGCAGTCTTGACGACTGTGCGGATTGCTTTTGCGATTCGCCCTTGCTTGCCGATCACCTTGCCCATGTCTTCAGGCGCAACGGTCAATTCCAAAATGGTGGCCTCGGGGCCGTCTGTTTCGGCCACGTTCACCATATCGGGATTGTCTACAAGCGTTTTTGCGATGAATAATACCAAATCTTTCATTGCTTACGCCTTTCCGAACCGAAAGCCCTTAGCCCTCGATCACGCCGGTTTTTTTCAAAAGGATGCGGCAGGTATCGGTGGGCTGCGCGCCGTTTGAGAGCCACTTCTTCGCCTTTTCGGAATCGATCTTAATTTCCGCGGGGCTTGTCATGGGGTTATAGTAGCCGATTTCCTCAATGAAGCGACCATCGCGGGGGCTGCGGATATCCGCCACCACCACACGGTAGAAAGGCGCTTTCTTCATACCCATTCTCTTTAAACGAATTTTGACAGACATTGGTTATTCCTCCTCAAATTTTGAAATAGTTTATCTATTGAAATCAGTGAGCTGATTGCAATCGCCGGGTAATACCGCACAAGTGAGAGGCGGTAGCATCGAGTGGGGTTTTCGTGCGAAACAAGGACACAAGCGCAGTCATAGCGGCGCTATGGCGAGCATTGCGGACGCCGTTTCCCGCGAAAAGACCCTTGAGGATGCCGACTCGATTTGGGTGGTATTGCCCTATCTGAACGGCATCTTCATCCTGCCGCCGCGCTTGCCCATGGAAGACATCTGCTTCATCATGTTCTGCGCCTGTTCGAACTGGCGGATCAGGGCGTTTACATCCTGCACGGTGGTGCCTGAGCCCGCGGCGATGCGCTTGCGGCGGGAGGCGTTTAAAATCTGCGGGTTGCGCCGCTCCCTTGATGTCATGGAGCGGATAATCGCCTCGGGCTTCTTCATGGCGTTATCGTCGATATCCACATCCTTCAATTGGGAGCCTACGCCGGGCAGCATGGACAGGATGCTCTGCAGCGAGCCCATCTTTTTCATCTGCTGCATCTGATCCAGGAAATCTTCCAGGGTGAGATCCTTTACCTTGGTTTTTCTTTGGAGCTTATCGACTTCCTTTTCATTGAAGGCTTCCTGCGCCTTTTCGATTAAAGTCATCATATCGCCCATGCCCAAAATGCGGCTTGCCATGCGATCCGGGTGGAAGGGCTCGATATCGGAAAGCTTTTCACCAATGCCCGAGAATTTGATGGGCTTGCCCGTCACCTCGCGGACAGAGAGCGCCGCGCCGCCCCTTGTATCGCCATCGAGCTTGGTTAAAATGACGCCATTGATGGACAGCTTTTCATCGAAGGTTTTCGCTACGTTCACCGCATCCTGCCCTGTCATCGCGTCCACGACGAGCAAAATTTCCTGCGGCTTTACAGCATCTTTTACGCGCTTTAGTTCATCCATTAATTCTTCATCGATATGCAGGCGGCCTGCCGTATCGATAATCAGCACATCGCGGCCATAATAACGGGCCGATTCGATGGCTTCCAGAGCCGTTTTCACAGGATCCTGCGTGCCCTTTTCAAACACGGGGCACTTCACCTGTTCGCCCAGCACCTGCAATTGCTTGATGGCGGCGGGGCGGTAGATATCACAAGCGGCCAGCATGGGCTTTTTGCCCTGCTTTGAGAGCCACAGCGCCAGCTTCGCCGCCATGGTGGTTTTACCCGCGCCCTGCAGACCGCACAGCATGTATATCGTGGGCACACCGGAGGACCAGGTGAGCTTCGCGTTTTGCCCGCCCATGAGGTTCGTCATTTCTTCGTTGACGATTTTCATGACCTGTTGGCTGGCTGTGAGGCTTTCTAAAATATCATGGCCGACGCAGCGCTCCTGAACCTTTTTGCAAAAGTCCTTGGCGACCACATAGTTGACATCGGCTTCAAGAAGCGCCATTCGCACTTCGCGCATGGCCTCTTTCACGTTTTGCTCCGTAAGCTTTCCTTTGCCTGTCAGCTTTCTAAGCGCACCTTGCAGCTTATCGGATAACCCTTCAAAGGCCATTGTCTTCCTCCTCGTCCAGCCGTTTTAATTCCGTAATCACATTCTTCGCGGTTTCGGCATGCCCTTGTTCCAAGGCGTGAAGGGCTTCGTTCAGCCCGTCGCGCATGGCGGTAAAACGCTTCGCCATGTGGAGCTTTTTTTCCAGTTCGTACAGCTGCTGACTCGCCCGCTGCAGCGTTTCGTGCACCCCCTGGCGGGAAATACGCTGTTCCCCCGCGATTTCCGAAAGAGATATATCCTCTTCTAAATACAGCCGCAGCACATCCTGCTGCTTATTCGTGAGCAGCGGCGCGTAAAAAGCGAACAGCCACGCTGTTTCCACTTTCTTTTTCAGCCCGTCGCCTTCCTGCATGCGGCTCACCACCCGTCAAGGTTTTCAGGTTGACACCTGACTCATTATACATGCTTTTCACCGACTGTCAAGTGTTTTTTATTGACAGCTTTGCGATAAAAGCCGTTTGTACGACCTATCGATCCCGAAGGCGCCCAAGGGCGCGGTGATGATGATTGCCAGCACAGCAACGGTGAGCACCATGTTGCCCGAGGGCAAGCCCAGCGCGAGCGGAATCCCTCCGATGGCCGCCTGCACCGTGGCCTTTGGGATATAGGCAATCATGCAAAAAAGCCTTTCTTTGAAGCTGAGCTGTGTTTTCAGCATGCAAAGATAAACCCCCGCCATGCGGAACAGGAGCACCAGCAAAATCGCAATCAGTGCGGGCAGGCCTGCTGCCATGGCATAGCGTAAATCCACCGTCGCGCCGACCAGCACAAATAAAAGGATTTCCGCCCCGACCCACAGCTTTGAAAACTTTGCGGAAAGCCGCTTCGCCACAGGGCTGTTCTTTTTTTGAAGCGCCGCGCCAAGGCTCATCACAGCCAGCAGGCCGGAAAAGGGGAGAACCGTTTTCAGCGCGCTTTCAAGGGCGACCAGCAAAAAGGAAAGGCTCAAAAGCAAAACCACCTTAGCCGAATCACGCAGATGAAACCGTTTCACGAAGGAATTGAACAAAAGCCCAAGCGATACGCCGCCGAGGAGCCCCGTGACAATCGATACGGGAATCTGCAAAAATCCCGCGGCGGAAAGGGTTTCCCCCTGTGCCAACCCCACAAAGGCCGTAAACATGACAATCACAAACACATCATCCAGCGATGCGCCCGCCATGATCATCTGCGGAATGCTTCTTTGCGTACCATATCCGGTTTCCATCAGATGCAGCATTTTCGGCACGACCACTGCGGGGGAAACCGCACCGACCACCGCGCCCATAATGGCCGCATCCAATACGGAAACATGCAAAAGCGGCGGTGCGATCAATATCATGCCGATGATTTCAAAGCAAGCGGGCACAAAGCACATTAAAAAGGCAGGCCGCCCCACGCGCTTTAAATCACTGATATCAAGCGACAGCCCCGCCCGCGCCAGAATAATGATCAACGCCAGCTGCCTTAAATCCGCCGAGATGCCTAAAAGAGACGCATCCAGCAGATTCAACGCGTAGGGCCCGAGGAGAATGCCCGTGAGGAGCATGCCCAGCAGCGTGGGAAGTCGAAGCTTCTTAAACAGGCCGCCCAAAGCCATTCCCAATAGAAAAATGAACGCCAAACTTGTGAGCAATGGAATCCTCTCCTTTTTACAGAAACCAAAAAGCCGATGGTTTCTGCGTGTGCAGAAGTCATCAGCTTTAAAAGCGGTTTAGGTTTATACCAAGGGAGCACTTCATTCCCGAAGGCAGTATACGCCATTCCTTCGCCTTTGTCAATCATGAGCCTGTGGAAACATAATGCCGTATCCCGAACCGCCATAGCCCATAGGCGGGCAGAACAAAAAGCAGGCTGCAAAGCGGCGACAGCGCGTAAAGCGCGCTCGTTTCCCTACCCAGCAAAAATAAAAGCGGATAATATTGAAACAGCGCCAATGGAATCACAAAAGTGAAGAACCGCAGTACTTCCTTGCCGTAAACAGAGAAAGGGTAACGGCCGAAATCCTGCCCGCCACAAGTGAAAATATTCATAAATTCAAGCCCTTCGACGGTGAAAAAGGAGAGACCCGCATAAATCAGAAAAAGGCAAAAGAAGACAACCGTACCGCAAAGCACCATTAAGGCCAGTGTCAACATCTTATCCCCTGTCCATAAAACGCCGCTGTTTGGAATCGCGTATATGAAAACAAGCAAAGCCTGAACAAGCTTGCCGCCGCGCGCGAAATCCGCCCGTGCCGACAACACCTGAAAAACGGTGCCGCGCGGACGCACGAGGATGCGATCGAACTCCCCGTTGCCAATCAGCCTCGGAAAAACATCAAACCCGCGGCCAAAGCATTCCGCGACAGAATAACTCGCGAGCACCGCAGCATAGCACAAAAGCACCTCCGGCAAGGAAAAACCCTCCACTTGGCTGAAGCGCGAGAACATGAACCAAATCCCAAGCAAGGTGGTAAAAGAAAACATGAACAGGCCCATCGCCGTTAAAAAAAAGGAAGCCTTGTACTGCATGGCGCTCTTTAAATGGATTGTAAGAAATTTCCAATACAATTTCATTTTTCAGCCCCCCTGCACAACGACTTTATTCAAAGCCTTTTTAATGAAGATCCGACCTGTTCCAACCAGCGCCAGCAGCCAGAAAATTTGCAGGCCAATGCCCAAAAGGGCATCCTGCCCCGCAATATTGCCCGAATAGATGCGCAGCGGCATGTTTTGCATGGCCGCAAAGGGCAGCAGGCTCACAACGCGCTCCACCGCCTTTGGAAAGAAGGGCAGCGGAATAATCGCGCCCGCCAGAAAATCCGCGACCATGGCTGCAATCATGCGCACGCCGGCGGCTGATAAGGTATAGAACGCGCTGATATAGATGAGCATATTGAACGCCACCACCACCGAAGCGGCCAGCGCCATGCTGAGCAGAAACAGCGTAAGCTGCGCCATGCTTTGCGGCAGCACCATGCGATAGGGCTCCGGCAGCAAAAAGGCTGTCAGCAAAATAGGCAGACAGCGCAGCGCGGCCCTTGAAGAGCGTACCGCCATCGATTGGGTAAACCAGCGGCCATAGAGGGAAACAGGCCGCGCCAGTTCATAGGCGATTGAGCCTGACGTGATGGCTTCGAAAATATCCGCATCGAAAAAATAGGCTGCGAACAGCGAATAAAAGCTCTGCTGCATCCAAATATAGGACACCGCTTGAGAAAACGGCATGGGAAAGGCCGCCGGATCTGCGCGATAAAAGGCCGAATAGGACAATATGAGCATGAAGCCCCAGGCATATTGCGTGGCCATGCCCGCCAGCGCCGCCATGCGGTATTGCAGGCTGTTTTGAAAGCGGATTCTGAAAATCGCCCCATACGCTTTCATATGCGGTACTCCTCATACAGCCGTGCTACCATTTCTTCCGAAGAGATGCCCGAAACGGAAATATCCGTTATTTCCACGCTTTTTGCTAAATGGGCGATGGCCGTGGGCACATCCAAAATACCCGATGTAATCACCGCAATAAGCCTGCCCTGTTCCGATTTTTCATAACGCATGCCAACGAGCGGCTCGCCCAACGACCCCGTGTATTCAACCACCAGCGTTTTTTCATCGGAAAAGCGCTTTTTGATTTCTTCAAGCCCGCCATCCAGCAGGATGCGCCCCTTGCCGATGAGCAGGATACGCTTTGTGAGCGCTTCGATATCCTGCATGTCGTGGGTTGTTAAGATGACGGTGGTGCCCTTTTCACGGTTCAGCTTTTGAATGAATTGCCGCACCGCCAATTTGGAGACCGCATCCAGCCCGATGGTGGGCTCATCCAAAAAGAGGATTTTCGGGCTGTGTAAAAGGGAGGCTGCCAATTCGCAGCGCATCCTTTGCCCGAGGCTCAAAGAGCGGGCGGGGGTTTTCAGCAGTTCCGAAAGACCCAAAAGCACCGTCAATTCATCCAAGGCGCGCTGATATTCCGCCTGATTCACTTTGTAAATATCGCGGATGAGCTCGAAGCTGTCGCAAACGGGTACATCCCACCAAAGCTGGCTGCGCTGACCGAAGACCACGCCGATATGCTTTACATGGGCGACGCGTTCCTTCCAGGGCACGCGCCCGTCAATTTCGCACATCCCGCTATCGGGCGTCAGCACCCCGCACATGATCTTAATCGTCGTGCTTTTCCCCGCGCCGTTGGGACCGATATACCCGACCATCTCCCCCTCGCCAATGGAAAAGGAAACATCTTTGAGCGCCTGTATCGTTTCATGCTCGCGGGAAACAAGCGCTTTAACGGCACGGCGAAGGCCGCTTTGCCGCTTGTATACCTTAAATGATTTATTGATGCCGTCTAAAACAATCAACCCGTCACCGCCCCTCTCAAACGCGCTCCCTGTGATGGTTTTCTTTTAGGAGAGCGCGAGAACCCTTTTTGTTTTGCCTAAAACAAAAGGGTTCTCGCATAAAAATATCAATCGATTATATGAGCTCGCCCTCCGCGTTATACAGCGGCAGATGCCCCGCGCGGACGTAACCATTGGGGTTGTCCTCCTGCGCTTTGCCTTCCGTTGCGGCGCACACGCAGACGGTAAATTCCTTGCCCGCGCCTTCTTTTAAAAGGGTGTTGGCAGCATTGAAGGACGCGCCCGTGGAGATGACATCATCCAGAAAAACCAGGTGCTGGGCGCTTTTTAAAACCTTCGCGTCGCTATCGTCCAGATACAGATCCTGTTTGTGGGTGGTGGTGATGGAATGTACCTCCGTGGAGTAGGCCTTCTTCATATAGGCCTTGACGGACTTGCGCAAGACCACATAGGCATCATGTCCCATGAGATTCGTCAGCTCCTCCGCCAGGCCGATGGCCTTCGCTTCCACCGTGACGAGCACATCGCACTTGATATTTTGCTCCTGCATCTGCTGATACAGAAGTTTCGCCATTTCGCGGTTCAGCTTCGCCTGCCCCATGAGGTTTAAGGAATAGATGTAGATGCCGGATTCCTTCACCCAAACCCGATCGAGGGTCATTTGCGCGTTCGTTCCCCCGAAAAGGACAACGCTTTGCGGCACTTGATGTTTCATAGCCCCGTCAATCCTTTCTTACAGCCCCAAAAGCGGCGCCAGCAGGTTCACAATAACGCCCGCCAGCATGCCATAGAAGGGGTTCTTGCTTAAAATCGTCATGCCCATGGCGGCGATGCCCGCAGCGATGGCAACGGAGGTGCCCACGGCGATAACAGCAGAGACGCTGGGGATGACTGTCAGAACGAAACCGATTACGAGCAGGAAGCCGCTGATTGCCTGAGCGGGCACGAACTTACCCATTTTTTCAACCGCGCCCGTGATAATGAGGATGCCGATAAACGCCATCATCAAAGCGCCCGTTAAAATCGGGTTCGGCGCGCCGGCGGTGCCGGAGATAATGCCTTCCAAAGGCAGGCCGCCCGCGGGAACGCTGATGAAATCTGCCACGGCGTTCACGATGGTAAGGTGGTTCAGGTTCTGGCTCATGCCCGCGATGCTGCCCGTGATGCCGCCGAAGGAAATATTGCAGCCGATGCCCATGCAAACCAGGTTCAGCATACCGATGATCGTGGTGCCGATGAGCGCTTTATCCACAAAGCCGCCAGTGAAGAAGGCCTTGTAATCCTTTAAAAAGCTTTCCTTGGGCTGATCCGCGGGAAGGGTTTCCGCCACTTCGGGAAGGGGGAAGGCCTTGCGGACAAGCACATAAAACAAAGTGGAAACGATGACGGAGATACCGATGGTGTAAACAACGCTGTTCGCATCGGATTTGAAAAGCATCCAGGAGCCCACGGCAGAAACAATGGAAACGAGGCTTGTCCAGGTGTAAACCTTGTCCTTGTTCTTAACGGTAAAATCATAGGATACTTCGCACAGCATCATGCCGACACCCGCCATCATACCGCTGACAACCGCTACGCCGACCGCATCCGCCAAAGCGCTCACGAGGCCGAAGAGCCCGAGCGCCGTCATGATGATGGCCGCCAGCACCATTGCCCAGATACGGGCTTTCATATCTTTGGTTTCGCTGGCAACGGTAATGGTCTCCGCCTGAGCGGAAATAGGGGTAACCGAGCCGAAAAGCAGGTTCAAGCCCGCCGCCAGAAAATAGGCGAACGCCACGGGCTTCAGCTTGAAGCCCCTATCCTTGGCATAGAGCAGCTGGGGAATACCGTTGATCGCCACCGCGATAATCGCGAACGCCATCGCGCCTATGGTTGCAAAATCCATTGTCATGACTCCCTTCCGTTTCTTATGTAATGAAGGTTTTCCATACCCGCATACTATATCACGCAAAGCGGCCGGAATCAACCCGTTTCAACAAAAAACCGCGCTTTCCCAAGGGGGAAAGCGCGGAAGAAAACCATATTACATCATGTTGCCGAGCAGGTCCTGAAGTTCCGACGGCAGCTTTGTGAACGCGGTTTGTAAAAGCATCATGCCGTTTTGCAGGTATTCCTGCATGAGGGTGTTCAATTCATCCTCGGAAATAGCGGTTGGGTGAACCGCGCCTTGAACATCGGGAAGCGCCACCTTATCCACTTCGCTCACTTTGATGTTCAGCGCGAAAATCATTTTATCTTCATAATTGAACGCGAAAACGACCTCTGTCGTGTCGGCTTCTTCCTTCACGGTGATATCCATGCCGAAGCTGCCTTCGCTCTCCCAGACGCTGTCGCTATCCAGCATGAGGCTTTCGATTCGGATGTTGACGGTATCGTCGCTGACTTTGAATGTCATTTCCACTTTTTCGTCGCCATCCATAATCATTTGAATGACGAATTGCTCATTGTCCATATCCGGAATCACCACAACAGCGACATCGGAATCGTCGTCCTTCATGAGCAGGTTCACGGCCAGGACTTCCTCATTCGCATCCATGATCACATTGATTTCCGCCTGAGCGCTTTCGGGAATTTCCTTCACCGCCTCGGCGAAAATGTCTTCGTAGGTTTGGCCATCCGCCTGGGCTTCGATCTGCTTTTTGAAGAAATCGACCGTGCCCATGCTTTCGCCAATCTTCGTGACGATATCGCACAGATCATCATGGTTCAGGCGAATCGCGGCAGCCTGGGTACCCTTGATGGTATCGGTGACCACAAAGTCGCCCTGCACTGTTTCAGCCTTTTCAGCATAGGCGGACAATGTGTCCATCAGCTGCATCAGGGCGGGGAGCATCTGCTCCATCATGGCTTCCATTTCATCTTCGAAATCCGTGCCTTCGACGGTGCCGCCGAACATGACCTTAATGCTCGCCAGCATTTGATCCTTCATCGCGGCGCTCATGGGGGTGCCGTCGGTTGACATGGCTTCTTCCAAAAGGGCGGTAAGCTCTGCCTCTGTGAAGGCCAGGGGCTTTGCGCCGAACAGCTCGGACACAAGGTTGAAATTGCCGTCCTTCATCAATGTCGCGAAGGAGAGAACGCTTTCGCCGTTCAAAAGCAAGTCCACCTTGCCGTATTCATCCTCTTCCTGGGAAAAAATGTTGATGCCCAGCGTTTTCATGGCCTGTTCAAAAACGCTCTGCGCGTCTTCGGCGCCCTCGGGCAGGGTGCCGGGGGTGAAGGTGATTTCTACCAGCTGCGCTTTATCGGCCGCTTCGCCAAAGGCGGCTAGGGGCAGCATCATGCATAATACCAGAATGAGCGATAACCATTTTTTCATTATTCGATTCCTCCTGATGATTAATTTCTTTCTCCATTCACAGATTATACACGAAAATGAACCTAAACGCCAGTACCCAGGCGCTATAATATACCCTTTTTTGTTCGATTCCATCATTTTACTGTTTCATGGGCGCAATTTTGTCTTGTAAAACGCAAAAAAGCGGCAGCGCTTTTGCGCGCTGCCGCCGGAGGGTTAGTTTGAAATCAACTTACGGCGCAACGAACTTGGCTGCGCGCTCGTCCATGACTTCCTGGGCACCGGAGGCGAGCCAATCGGCAACGCCATCATCCCAAAGCTTATCGAAATCTTCGGGCTTGGCAACCACAGCATTGGCATACAGGATCTTCGATTTGGACTGCAAATCATCCACATAGAGTTCGGCAGCCGTCAGAACCGCGGGGATGACGGGGCCGGCTTTGGCTTCGTTCATGGAGATGTTGTAGCCCGCGATCAAATCAGCAGGATCGGCATCCGGATAGCCGGAAGCGAGAGCTGCCATGTTGGCTTCGTCGCTGCCAAGGCTCAGGCCGTTTACCATGAGGGTGTAGTCGATGTTCTGGCCGGCATTTTGGATCCACGGACCCTTTTCTTCATCGGTCATGAACACGGGAGCGCCATCTACCATCTTATGCACAACGCCTTCTTCGCCAATCTGCAAGAACTTGAGGTTCTCGGGCTTTGCGAGCCAGTTGATGTAGCGGATGGCCGCTTCGGGATTCTTCGCGCCGCTGAATACGAAATAGTTCAGACCCTTGGGATCGTAGCAGCCTTTGGTGTGATCGCCATTGGCATCCACCATGGCATCCACAGCAACGAATTTCGCGCCGGGGATAATTTTACCAAGATCCAAGTTGATGCCGAAGTTGGGGGCCCAGGGGCGATCCCAGTTAGCGCTGAAAGCGCCGACGCGGCCGCTCTTGACAACAGCATACAGAGCATCATCAGAGGTGTACAGCGGGAAATCGGGATCGATGAGGCCTTCGTTGTAAAGCTTATTTACATAGCGGAAGCCTTCTTTGTAGCCGGGCTTAAGCATATGGCGGTCTACGATGCTCATGACCCAATCGTCTTCCAGGCTCAGGTCGGGATCGATGAAAGCTTCAACGATGTTGCCCAACTGCCAGCGAAGGTCGTCTGTCATGGAGAAGGGAATCACGTTATCCACATTACCGGGATTCTTTTCTTTGAAAGCCTTAAGCATTTCATAGAATTCATCCTGATTTGTGGGGACTTCCATGCCCAGCGCGTCCAGCCAGTCCTGACGGACAAAGATGTTGCGCATGGCCACGTTCGTGCGGCGAGCGGGCAGGGAGTAGATGGCGCCGGTTTCGACGTTACGGTTGCGCTCGATGAGATCTTTGCCGGGCAGGGAAGGATCCGCGCCCAGGAACGCCTTCAAATCGGGCAAAAGGGTATCGATGTAGGGTGCGAGATCCAAAACGCCGCCCTCTGTGGCCCAACCGTTGATGACATCTTCAGTATAGGTGAAAGCCACATCGGGGTTGGTCTGGGAGCTGACGAGATTGGTCAAGCCCTGAACTTCTTCGCCGCGGGGCACCGCAACAAAGGTGACGCCGATGTTTTCATCAGCCAGAAGCTTTTCCTGAATCCATTTGACCCAGTTGTTGTCGATGGGGTTTGTTTTGCCGCCATCGGTGCCGCGATCGAACACTTCGACCGTGATTTCGGCATACTCGGGTTTTGCTTCGGCAAAGGCTACCGGCAGGCAGCTCAGCGTCAACAGTACAACCAGCATAAGGGCAACCAGTTTGTTTGTACGCATATCCAGATTCCTCCTAAATTTTTATTTTTACACACTCGTTAAGGAATGTGTGAAAACCATTAACCTTTCACCGCGCCGACGGTCACGCCCGCGATGAAGTAGCGCTGAAGCCAGGGGTAGACGATAAGAATCGGAACGGTGGCGAACATCACCGTCGCCGCCTTGATGCCATCGGAAGTGTTGGGCATGGAGCCATTGTTTTCAACCGTGGCGATTTCGATGGAGGACAGGTTGTTGATGACCTGATAGAGCTTCATTTGAATCGGCACAAGTTCGGGCTTGGTGATATAGAGCAGGGCATCCGTAAAGCCGTTCCAGCGGCCAACGGCGTAGAACAGCGCCAGAGTCGCCAGCACGGAGGTGGAAAGGGGCAGGTAAATACGAATCAGAATCGTGTAGGGGTTCGCACCATCCAATTCGGCGGATTCGCGTATGCTTTCCGGAAGCGAAAAGAAGAAGCTGCGCAGAACAATCATGTTGAAAACGGATAGGCAACCCGGCAAAATCAAGACCCACGGATTGTTGATAAGCCCAAGTGATTGCAGCCAGATATAGTTTGGGATCGTGCCTGCGTTGAAGTACATGGTGAGAATAATAATGGTATTGATGAGCTTATTGCCCTTGAGCCAATCATAGGTGAGGGGATAAGCGCAAAGGGAGGTGATGGTGAGCGATATCACCGTGCAAATCACTGTTAAAACCCCTGTCCACAGCATGGAAGAACCAAACGCCTTGTCTTTTAAAACATAGGTGTAGGATTCCAGCGTCGGATTCACGGGCCAAAAAGTCACCTTGCCCTGGATAATCGCCAGTGGGCTGCTTAAGGAACGAGAAAACACGTTTAATATAGGCAGAAGGCAAACAAGAATCATAAAGACGCAGACCATCACAATCACCCAGTCTCCAATCTTCATGCTTTTCAGCTTGCCGCGCTTATGTTCTTTCATAACCATTTGAGCCATATTCTTTCGCCTCCTTCTTACCAAATGCCGCGCTCGCCGAACTTCTTGGAAAGCGAGTTAGCGATGACAAGGAACGCCACGCAGATAACCGATTGGAACAGGCCAATGGCTGTCGCGTAGGAATACTGCCTGGACCGAACGCCTGTACGGTACACATAGGTGGAAATAACATCGGCCACTTCCATCACCATGGTGTTAGACATAACATAGGGCCTATCGAATTCGATGCCCAAAATGCGGCCCAGGCTCATGATCAGGAGCACCACGATCGTCGGGCGAAGACCCGGCAAGGTGATATGCCAAATCTTGCGCAGACGGTTGGCACCGTCCACCTCCGCCGCTTCGTACAATTCGGCGCTGATGCCTGTGATGGCCGCCAGGTAGATAATCGTGTTCCAGCCGATTTCCTTCCAAAGGCCCAGGAACACGTAGGTGCCCACCCAATTACGCTTATCCATTAATAAATCAACCCTGCCGAGACCCATGCTCTCGAGTATCTTGTTGACTACGCCGCCGCCCGGGGCGAACAGCTGCATGGCGATACCGCTGATGATAATCCAGGACAGGAAGTGGGGCATGTAAACGATGGTCTGCATAACGCGCTTGAAGCGTTTAAAAACCAATTCATTCAATAAAATAGCTAAAATAATAGGCGCCGGAAAGCCGACAATTAAATCCAGTACATTCAGCGTGATGGTATTGCGCACAGCGTTGATGAAATCCCGCTGACCAAAGGCGCGGATGAAATGCTTAAAGCCCACATAGGGAGAACCTTGAACGCCCTTGAAGATACTGAAATCCTGGAAGGCCATCACGATGTTCATCATGGGGATGTACTTGAAGATGATAAAGTAGGCCATGGGAAACAGAAGCATGGAATAGATCATCCACGACCTCTTCAGATAGCTCCTCCCGCTATCGAGCCTTCTGCTGTTGATGACTGCCGGCTGTTTCGTCATTTCATATCCTCCCTTGTTGAAGCAACTTTAAAAGCACCTTGCCCGGGAAAAATTGACACTGTCTGAGTCGCGCGATGCCGCATTAATAGCCCTTCGCGGCTGACGCTTTTCCAACCATTTCCTGCCACTCCCATCAGGGGCAGCAAAAGAATGTGCCCGTGCACGTTTTTGCAAAGCCTAAAAACAAATTACTGAATACGTGAAATTTAACATATTTATTGTGCGTTGTCAACAATTTTTTTTGCGCTTTTTATCTCTTTTGATAAAACAGCCCTGATTAGCGGCGAAAATCCAATCAAATCAAGCCTTTCGGCGCTGCCCCGCCTTTAGCCGCCGAGACGGGCGATATGCGCACCTGCCAGCATCACGATGCCGATACCGTGGGTATCGTTCAAATTCCATGAGAGGGTGCGATAGT
>JGI994J12354_10001386_pt1 | contig 24490 bp, 12 predicted proteins | sample IntmicLarv3ML3BL_FD_12354 | JGI IMG/M metagenome (IMG submission 12354)
GTACTGGTCTCCCGGAACTTTGTTCCTGAGGCATTTGATGATCTGTTTTGTTGTTAATTCTTCAACTTCGTGGGCGCGGGGTGCACGTGCAACGAAATCGATATCGGCGGTCTGGAAGAGTTCCCTGAGTATGAGCTCCCCTCCTCTGTCACCGTCCGTGAACGCTGTTGTCACCTTCTCTTTGGAAAGGTCCTGAACTGTTTTCGGAATGTTCGTTCCTTCGACTGCGATGGCGTTCTTTATTCCTGACCTCAGGAGATTGAGAACGTCTGAACGTCCTTCGACGATGATGATCGCTTCGCTGTCCTTTACGTTCGGGCCTGCAGGGCACTTGTCGGGTCCGAATGTGGTTATCTCTTCGACCTGTATGCTCTGCCTTACGTTCTCGGTGATGTCAACACTTGTGCCTTTCGACTGTTTGATCAGGTCGTTCAGCAACTCTTTGGCGCGGTCGATGACCTTCTCTCTCTTGGAGATGCGGACATCTTCTATACCGAGGACCTTGATCCCTGCTTTACAGGGACCGACGCGGTCGATCGTTTCCAATGCGGATGCAAGTATTGCCGTTTCGACCTGGTCGAGTGATGACGAGATGTAAACCAAACCGTCAGACTTTCCGGATTTTGATGTTACATCGACCTCTATGCGTCCGATCCTTCCGGATTTCTGGAGATCGCGAAGATCCAATTCTTCGCCCAGGAGTCCTTCGGTCTGTCCGAATATCGCTCCGACGACATCAGGTTTCTCTACGATACCATCCGCCGTGAGTCTTGCTTTTATCAGGTACTTTGTTGTATTAGGATCTATGTTCATGTGAATTCCCTCTTTGATGTGATCGAAAAGATACTAGCTTATGCCGTGGTGTCCTTCCGGGGACACTTTACACCATCCCTGTGAATCTTAAGGCATCCTTGTTTTACTCCGGCCTTTAACCGGAAAGGGTCTTTCAGACATCTGTCCCTCGGGACAGGTCAGTTGTGATTGTGATATGTGAATAAGGAGTTGTATCTTTCCTTGCACCCCTCTATACTAAATGTATTAATAAACTTTGTTAGGGAACCTTGAAATTTCTTTCACGGTTACGAACGCAATACGATCGCTCATTTCCATTACTGCCCTATTCTTTTGCACCCGGCTCCCCATCTGAGATATGGACGGGGCTCAATCCCAGTTATTATTAACTTCCGATGTTGGCCAACTTTTGCCATGTTTTACTTCCGATGTTGGCCAAGTTTTACTTCCGATGTTGGCCAACTTTTGCCATGTTTTACTTCCGATGTTGGCCAAGTTTTACTTCCGATGTTGGCCAAGTTTTATTTTTTCCTTTTTGACTTGGATCTTCACTTTGGAAGGGTTCTTAGAGAACCTGAAGAACGCGGGTTTGGATGCATTCGCTTGCTTATGGACACGGACAACAGATTTATACGCTGTCCGCAGTTCCTGAAAATATGGCGACGATCGATCTCGGTAAGGAGACCCTAGAAGCGGTCATCGGAGATACGATCGAAAAGAACATTTTGAATTTCGGAAGATTACCTGATACGTTCCTTTATATCCTGAACGGGAAGCCTGTCCCCATGACGGCCGTTGTCAAAGAGAATGATGAGATAAAGGCTGTAAGGATAGCATCCGGCGGATGAGTGTTCACTGCTCGGATCTCAATTCTTTCAATATCGATTCGCACTCTTTCTTCAGCGGAGGTATGTCATGAACTTGCCGCCCTCCACACTATCGACAGATCGACCTTACCGTAGTAATGTGCTACAATGTCCCTGAATCTTGCGATCTCTTTCCATCTTATCGCAACGTGTCCTGACGTCGGATCGTCAGAGGGCCGCTTTACGATCTCCCCTATCTGAAACAGAGAGAATGCACAACTTTGTTGAAAATGAACATTGTCTGAAAAATCATCTTTCATTTTTTGGTAAGATCATATTGTCATGTTCGCTATCGACACCAGACCGTCCATGTCCAGATGCTTTTCGGCTATTTCCACAAGTTCATCGAGATTTTTCAGGTAAGCTTCGCGTACGTCGGATCCGGAGAGTTTTCCGGAACTCATTGACAATGAATCTTCATCGGGAAACTTGAGGTCGGCAAGCGGCATCGTTCCCAAGAACCTCATTCCGGTGAGTTTTTCGATCCTGTCCGTCCCTGATTTCAATATCGAATCGTCACCGCGGAACCTGTTGATGATGAATCCTTTCATTGATCTTTTTGAATCATCGTCCAAAAGAAGCCACGTTCCGTATATTCCTGCGAACACACCTCCTCTGTCAATGTCACCGACCAGTACTGACGGTACGGAGCGTTCCTTCGGGAAACGTATGTTAGCTATATCCCTTTCAGTCAGATTCAGTTCGGCCGGTGAACCTGAACCCTCTGAGACCACTGCTTCGTATTTCTTTGAAAGCGAGTCGTATGCGCTCAGAACTTCTTTCAGTAATTCCTCCGTTCCGATCTCATTTTTCGATCTTTTCGATATCATTCCGTTGATGACCGTTTGTATTCCGTTGCCTGAAGGTTTCAGAAGGATCGGGTTCATCTCCGCTGTTGCGTCGATCTCTGACGCAAGGGCCTGGAATGCCTGTCCTATTCCGATCTCTTTACGGTCTTTGGTCGCAAACGAATTCAAGGACAGGTTAGAAGCTTTGAACGGTGCCACTTTAATTCCGTTCTTCTTCAGATAACGGCAGAACATTGCCGTCATTATCGTCTTACCTGCGCCGGAAGAGGTTCCCAGGAAAATGATCTTCATTTTCCTTCCCCCCTTATGAACAGTTCATTGAAAAGGTCCATATCCATTGAATCAACGAACGAGTCTGCGATCTTCTGAATTTCCGATTCTATCATTTCGGAGTGGTCAACATTCTTGATCTCTGTTCTGTTACCGGAAACGAATGACAGGAAGAATCTTCTGAACGGGGGCGCATCGAACACTCCGTGCAGATACGTTCCGAATAGTTTTTCCGATCCGATGAACGATCCTTCATCTCTTTCCCCTTTGAATTCCCGGAGTTTGAACAACGGTCTCTCGTTCACAACGGATTCGCCCATGTGGATCTCATAACCATGGATATCTTCCCCTGTTTCGATCAGGGTTCCTCGCGATTGTCTTACGCTCTTGCGGTAGCCTTTCCATGTTGTTGTGTTATTGAAGAACCCCAGACCTTTCAGTCTTGAGGGCCCGTTGCCTTCTATCCCTTCATCGTCTATAAGATCTGTTCCCATTATCTGATATCCGCCGCACAGCCCCAGTATCGGAACTTTGCCTTTCATTTCCTTCAGCTTCGCCGCGATTCCCGTTCTTGTAAGCCACTGTACATCCGATATTGTGTTCTTCGTGCCTGGGATCACTACCGCGTCTGCTCCTTCAAGTCCGTCCGGAGTGTCTATGAATCTTACAGTAACGTCTTCCATGTACAGCGGATCGATGTCCGTGAAGTTCGATATCCTTGGTAACTTGACAACAGCGACCTTGATCTTTCCGTTACCTATTTCCCTTGTCCCTCTGAAGAATGCGGAATCCTCGTTCGGGAGTTCATTGCTGATATGCGGAATGATCCCCAACGTTGGGATGCCTGTTCTCTTTTCGAGTTCATCGGCACCTTTCCTGAAGTCTGTCGGATCACCGGAGAGATTGTTGTAAAGAATTGCTTTGACCCTTTTACGGTCTTTCTTTTCCAGCAGTTCAATTGTTCCTAACGCATAGGCAAATGATCCGCCCCATTCTGCGTTCACCACAAGTATGCAGTCTGCATCTGCAATTTCAGCTGCACGCATGTTCGCTATGTCCTTGTCGTAAATGTTTATCTCCGCCGGTGAACCTGCGCCTTCTATCACCACATAATCATATCTATTCCTTAGGTGGTCGGCATTCTCCTTCACCGCTTTGATACCGGGCCCGGGGACGAAATCGTTGTAATATGACTGCACGTCGTAGTCGCCGAAGGGCTTCCCGTTCACCATCACCTGCGATATGGAATCGCCCATAGGCTTCAGCAGGATAGGATTAACGTGATGGTCCGGCCTTCTGACACCTGCGGCTTTCGATTGAAGAGCCTGTATCATTGCGATCTCCGAACCGTTTGATGTTACGACCGAGTTCAGACTCATGTTCTGGGTCTTTAACGGCGTGACTGAATGACCCATGTCCGAAAGTACTCTGCACAATGCCGTGACAACGAAAGATTTACCTGCGTCGGAGCTTGCTCCCAATACCATTATCGACCTTCCGGGTCTGAAGAATCTCTTCTTCACCTCTTTGAAGATCTCTTTCAGTCCTTTGTCGTCAGGATCCTTTATCCCTAAACGTTCGGTCTCCGCTGCAGTATATTGACAGACGTTCTTCTGATGTATGAAAAGACAATCAGAGCAATCCCATATTTTTCCCTTCTTTGTTTCGATATCCTTTCCGAGATCGGGATCATTGCATGGATAGAACGGGCAGTAACAGTAAGTGCAGTCCTGCCCTCTGTAATGGCATGGATGATATTCGCAGGACGTGTTCGGACCGATCCATCCTGCTTCGAGTTCGCTTATTACCTTGCTCCGAATACACTTCAAACCGTTCCGACCTGGCTGTATAGACCAGCTGTCAATGGACTGGTAAGATTAAAAGTATTCCCAATGTTGGTGCCTAAAGAACACCGTATTTTCCATAGTGAAGCATATCCCGAACGGATAAAAAGAACACTACATCGGTAAAGGCCTTGTTTTTTCGAAAAATCAGTAAAAAAAACCTTTCAGCAACATTTCAGTGATCCTTTGAATACCATTCAGCGAAGATCGGAAAATGTCCTGTGTGCGGCAGTATACTCTCGGAAAAGGACTGAACCGAAGGATCGAAAGACAGCATAATGTTTTAACTCTTCACGTGATTGTTACACACATGGACACTGCATCCCTCTTTCCTTCGATAAACGAAGATTGGCTGGCCAAGGCCAAGAGAAGATATTCTGCAGTATTCCTGGGCGGAGAATACGACCGCATCCCTGTGGATCCGATGATGCTTTCCCACTCGACGGTAGCGTGCGGATATACGATACGTGATTTTTATGAGAAACCGGAATTAGGAGCGCATTGTCTTGCGTACGTGCAGGAGATGTACGACCTCCTTCCCGTTACGAAATATTATTTTGCGCACCCTTGGCTTCCGGAATTGGGCGTTGATCTGAAGTACATGGACCTTACCGCTCCCGTTCCCGATAACATCATTGTGAACGATCCCGAGGATATTGATAAAATTCATATTCCCGATGTGAAGGAGATCGAAAAGGGATACACATACAATCGATTGATCGGTGCTTCCGATTATATTAAGTCGAAATTGCCGGGAATGTTCGTTCCTTTGGCGTATTGTCCCGAACCTGTCGGTTCCGCAGCAGAATTATGCGGAATAGAACAGTTCCTGATGTGGACGATTACCGAAATGGATTCTGTGAAAAAACTGATCGATGTATACGTCAGCACAGCAACATCAGGAGCGGAAGCCCTTGCCAAAGCTTACGGAATGGCATTGATCAGTACGGGTGCAGTGCTGGAGAACAGCGATACTATGCCGCCTGCGACCATCAGGGAAATTTCACCGCCTGCTCTGGAAAAATTGGTCAAAGGATGTCTTATGAGGGGTGCCGGTCCTCAGATCTTCTATCACTTCTGCGGAAACCACGGCGATGATTACAACCTGTACTCCAACAAGATAATATTCACGCCGTTCACGATAATGCAGATCGGGTATCACGGCAGGGAACCGTTCCCGGCGAAGATAATGAAAGAAACGTTCGGAAGTCAGTGTGCGATAATGCCTTCTGTGGATACGAAACTTTTCGTAATGCCGAATCAGCAGAAGATATACGAACAGGCGAAAAAGCAATTACTGGACGGACGGGACAGCAGGATGGGTTGTATCCTGGGAACTTGTTGTGAAGTGCCTCCTTTCTCACATCCCTCGAACATCCATTCTTTGGTAAAGGCCGCAGAGGACCACGGGAAATACGGCACCTGGTAATGGCAGGGTTCTTTCATCGGACATTCTCAGGAACCTTTGGAACAAGCTCGTTCTCTGCCGCATGGATCCGATTTTGCAACGAATTGTTGCAAGATCGCGAGGTGTGGTTTCTTTTCTTTACATTTTATTATTCTCACTCGTTTCTTTGCCGACCGAAACGAAATTTGTTATATACACATGCACATACGTAGTACGATGGGAACCGATTTCAGATTTATTCATTGTGCGGATCTGCACTTAGACACTCCATTCAAGAATATCTTCAATTACAGCGAAGAACGCGGTAAACGTATGGTCGCTTCTGCATATATGGCATTAGATCGCATTGTCGAAAAGGCTGTCAAAGAGAAGGTTGATTTCATCATATTCTCCGGAGATATTTTCGATAACGATTTCAGTACTCCGCGTTCAAGATACCTGTTCGCCGATGCTGTCCGAAGATCCGGTGTGCGATGTTACGTAGCATACGGAAACCACGATTTCGAAAGGAAATGGGAATCCAGCATCCCATTACCGGAGAACGCTGTTGTCTTCCCGGACCGCGTGATAAACGTCCCATATCCGAACAAGGAGAACAAACTGACCGATGTTATCGGAGTAAGTCATAACCGCAAGAACGAGGAACGTGATCTTACTTTGGATATCGACGGAACTTCCGATTTCTCCATTGCCGTTGTTCACTGTGACGTAGATGCGGCATCAGAAGGAAAATGCTACGCTCCATGCAGACTGCAGTCGCTTATCAGCAAAAAGATCGATTACTGGGCGTTGGGACACGTACACAAACGTAACGTTCTGCACCGGTCCCCGTATGTGGTATATCCGGGGAACACACAAGGACGCAGTCCCAAGGAAACAGGGGAAAAGGGGGCATATATGGTCACCGTCTCCAACGGTGTTGTCGCTGATATGGAATTCTTCGCCACAGGATACATAGAATGGGCGGACATCGATGCCGACATAACCGGCAAAGAGTTGGAACAAGTGTTAGAGAGCATCGTGTCGCAGTCCAAACCCAACGCATTCCTGAACGTCAATGTACGCGGTTCCGGGGATCTTGACAGGATGATACGTCTGGAGAAGGAAAGTTTCATCGAAATGATAGAAAAAAGAACGAGATGCGAGGTTGCTAAACTGAACATCATGTCAATACCGAATATGGACCTGCAGGAACGCAAGGAAGGATGTGATTTTACTGCTTCCGTGATCCTTTCTTCGGAGATCTTCCAGAAAACGGACCGCGAACAGCTTATCGCCGGAATGTGCAGCACCAAAGCGTCGTCGTCCATACGGTACATATTCGAGAACATGTCCGATGAGGAACTCATGGACATGGTGGAAAATGCTCGTTCAACATTACTGGAGAGACTGGAGGCAGGTAAATGAAGATACGTTCGATCAGAATGCTATCATTCGGAAAGATCAGGAACCGTTCGTTCGAGAACATTCCGGACGGCCTTACAGTTGTTGTCGGTAACAACGAAACGGGAAAGACGACAACAATGGAGTTCATGCGGAGCACCATGTTCCCCGGAAGATCGGCGGCTTATCCCGTTCCTTCGAAGACCGACAGCGGTTCCATGGAACTGGTAACGGATGACGGTGAAAAATTAATACTTCAAAGAGAACAGAAGAAAGTGACAGAGATATCCGGAAGGCCTCTGCCGGGAGATATGCTGTCGATAGACCAGAAGACATACCGTTCCGTTTTCGCAATGGACCTCGCTGATCTTACTGATTCAGAGGCCATTTCATCAGAGAACATCAAGAACCGTTTCCTTACGATACCGGGCGGGGAGAACGTTCCGGAGATATTGAAGGAACTGGATTCCATGAAGACCGAGATAATGAATTCAGAACGCATAACCGAGAAGAACAGGGTCGGTTCGCTGAATGAGGACATCGGTTCCCTTAAGATGAGCATCGGCAAGCTGGAAGAGCGCATGGATGAATACGACGGACTTGCGGAAAGAAGAAGGGGGCTGAAGAAGGAACTTGCTGTACTTCATCAGAAACAGGAAGAGATCGAAAGGGAAAAGGCAAGGCGCAACATGCTTGAAGCACAGCGCGGCAGCCTTCGGAAACTTTCCGAACTGAATGACGAACGTGAACGTTTGGATTATTCCAGAAGACTTTCCGTGGATGATGTGAAACGTTACGGCACAGCAACAGCGGAAGCGGAAAGGCTCAGCAGGGAAATTGAAGAATACGGCGAGATCGAAGAAGACGTTTCCGACGAGTTCCTTGAGGAACTCAGAGCATACGAGAACGATCTTCGGTCATTTATCAAAGGATACGATGAGATGACCGACAGACGGGAACAGCTGAAGGATAACATCGCAGAGGATGAGGAATTCATCGAGGAGACCGGGATCCCAAGGGAACTGGCCACGGATGAAGCTGTCAAAGAGATCGAAAAGGCCTCTAAGCTGAAGATGCCTCTGATACCGATCATCCTCATGGCCGCAGGATTCGGTCTGATCGTACTGTCGTCATTCATAGGAAAGATGGCAGTATTGGGCGGAGCTGCCGTTCTGGGGGTTGGTATTCTGCTTCTTCTGCTCACACTTAAGAAAGGGGGATTCAAGAAATGGATGGCCGCCAACGGCTATGAGGGAATAAGCAGGGACCGCGTTCCTTCGTTCCTTGTGAAACTTGAAAGAGTGAATGAAGCATCCAAACGCATAATCGTTTCGAAAGAAGAGATCACATCAATAACAGACAGCCTGAACGATACCGAACAGGGCCTCAGAGAACTGCTGAATGAGCTTGAACACGAATACGAAGGAATGAAAGAAGGTTTTGACTTTGTGTCAGGTTACATCAAGGACATTGATGACAAGAGAAGACGTGATTCGGAAATTCTGAAGATGACGGAAGAAACTGATTCACTGTATAACGAGACGGACAGGATACTGAACAAGTACGGCGGGAAAGAGGGCTTCGTGCAGATATGCGAAGACCACCGCAAATTACAGGACCTTGATGTCAGGGCAAAGGACCTCTTGGAAAATATCGAAGAAACGACGGGAATGAAAGTTTCGGAGATCATTGATGAACTGAAGGTCGACTGGACCGCTCCCGATCTCGGACCTGAAGTGGAAAGTGTGAATCACAATATCGGTGAAGTGAGTACGTACATGAGCTCCCTGATATCTGACGGTGAACTCGGAATCTTATACGAAGAGTTGAACTCCAAGAGAGCAGAACTTACGGATGCAGTGAGAGAATGGGGAATACTGGCACTTCAGGAATCCATGATAAACGTAGCATGCACTGAACTGTACAGCAAGATGCAGCCTTCTGTCATCAAAACAGCCAATCGATACTTAGGGATGATGACCGATGAGCGTTACAGCATAGATCCCGACCCGAGACTCAACGAGGTCGTGATACGCGACAGACTTGAACATAAGACCTCGAGGCAATGGAGCAGCGGCCTCGGTGATCAGGTATACCTTTCATTGAAGATGGCGGTCGCTAAAGAGATGGGTTCCGAACATTTACCGATGATATTGGATGACGTTCTTGTAAGATTCGACATAGGCCGCAGGTTGGGGGCTTGCGCTGCGATACTTGATTTCGCTAAGGATCAGCAGGTATTCCTGTTCTCTTGCGATACGTCTGTCGCGGCATTGTTCCCCGAGGGGACGAACATCATAACATTAAGTTCGCAGGCGGAGTAAGATGATCAAACTGGATGATTTCCTTGATCAGACCATATACGTTCTGGATACGGAGACCACCGGCCTCAACGGATATCCTTCCGATCTGGTCGTGGATATCGCAATATGCAAAGTGGACCCCCGGAAGGGAACGGTGGAGAACGTTTACTCTTCCGTGGTGGGATACAACACCGACAACTGGACGGAAGGAACGAAGAACGCATGGATATTCCTTAACACCGATCTTACGGTGGACGAAGTGTCCAAGGCACCTGATGCGAAGAAGGTGGCCGCGGATGTCGCCAGGATACTGAAGGGCAGGAATGTCACAGCCTTTAACAAAGAATTCGATCTGAAGAAGTTCTTGTATCACGAACCTTGGAATTTACGGAATGTCATTCTGGAATCTGATTGCATAATGCTTGCGGCCAAGGATGTCTGTAAGCTTCCGGGCCTGTATGACGATTACAAATGGCCGAGGCTGGAAGAAGCATATTCAATGATCGTCGAAGGCGACCCTGCCGATATACGGGGAGAACAGACACATCGCGCACTTTCCGATGCGGTCATGGCATCGTACGTACTGATCGGGATGTACCGCAACGGTCAGTATCCTCGCAGACGCTGATTTCACTCCGATCCTCTGTCCAACGTCTTCCTGTACAGCTGTTCTGTCAGTTTTGTCATTTTGCCAAGCTTGCCGCGTCTCAGTATATACCTTGCAGTAAAGAACCATAACCCTGCCAAAGCATACACCGCAATGCGGTAATCGCCAAGCGACGCCATCCCCATCATCTCCAGGAATAACGGCTGACCGTATGCCACCGATATCAGCAACAGCAACAATAACACGAGTATCGCAGGCTTGAGGTCTCCGTACGCCTTTCCGGACGGGGACAAGAACTTATTCGGCGGTGCGACGAACAGTATCTGAAGCACCCCTGCTATCGTCAGGAAAAGTAACATCGCATTACGTGCGTTTATCTCTGCTGCTTCGCCTATCACTTCACGGTTCCAGTTCAGATTCTTCAGTTCCTCTGCAGTGTATGTCATGTTTATCCACCCTGCTTCGGTACACAATGTGAACGCAAGGTACGCAATGACAGCGAAGAACACCAGCACCAGCATCGACGGTATCGCGAACTTCAGGACACCCGGAAGGATCGGTCCCGTTTCCGTTGTCGGTTTTGCCCATATCACCATCAGGAACGCTGCTATCGAAACAGAAACGAAAGCATAGAACATCGCAGATGTCGGTGTGAACGGGGTCGCTCCGTTGGATATCAGCAGTATTATCGGAATGATTACGGCGAGAACGAAATTCCTTGTAAGGTACAGTTTCAGGATGTCCCTCATCCCCGATACGGTACGTCTCCCTTCTACCAACGCCTTGGGAAGTGCTGCAAAGTTATCGTCAACAAGAACTATATCGGCCACACCTCTCGCCGCACCGCTGCCGCTCTGTAACGCAACGCCCACTTGCGCAGACTTCAACGCTTTGACATCGTTGACGCCGTCTCCGACCATTGCAACATAACGTCCGTTCTCTTTCAGTGTTTGGATTATCTCTTCTTTGTCGTTCGGTCTCATGCGCCCGAAGATATTCGTTTCAAGTATCGCATCGATCCTTTCCTGGCCTTCAAGTTTTTCGAAATCTTCTCCGGATATGATCTTTCTGTCCCCGGGAATGTCCGCAAGACTGAATATTGCATCAACGGTCTCCGGATCATCGCCGGATATGACCTTCAGGTCCATCTTATTATCCAGGAATACACCGATCGTATCCCTGCAGTCCGGCCTTATCTCATCCTTTATCGCCATCAGCGCAATAGGTACAAGTTCGTGGATCACCGGTTCATCGTTCACGAAGAGATCGGAGTCTGTTCCTTTTGCTATGACGACCGTTCTCATTCCCGCCTGGGAGTATTCCTGTGCCTTTACATGCATCTCTTCGTAACCGGACACCAGTTTGTCTTTGAAAACACTCAATGCCCCGAGATATATCGTTAACCGGGTTCCGTTGTCCATCACTTTAACGGCACTGAATTTCCTTTCCGACGAGAACTGTATCTCGTCTATCAGTTCAGTACCGTCCTGGTCTCCGAATTCTTTGCGTATCGCTTCGATGGTACGGTTCACGCTTCCGGTAGATGCTGTGAACATTCTGAGATATTTTTCAACGCAGTCGGTCATCGGAAGGATCTCGCTGAATGCTAACTTATTCGTTGTTATCGTTCCCGTTTTGTCCATACATACAGTATTGACGTGGTTCATCGACTCCACTGCATTGGACCGCTGAAGCAGTACGCCCGAGTCCGCCATCCTGACGGCTGCTACCATATATGCTATCACTATCAGTAAGAACAACGCAATGGGAACGATATCCATTATCACAGCAGCGACAAGGGCCGTGTCCTTCACGGACGCGAATATGTCGTCGGATGTGTTCAGAAGATTGAACACTATCGCAACTGCAAGATACACCAGAGCGATCGCCATCAATATCTTCGTTACCGCAGACGTTTCCATTTGCAACGGACTCTTCTTGTTCTCGAACTTCCTTGCGGATGAGAGCATCTGTGACGCAAAGGAATCCTTTCCGAATGCGGTCACGCAATAGTATCCCTCCCCGGTGACGCAGAACGATCCCGACAGGACGATATCCCCTTCGCGTTTCCTTACCGTCTTTGATTCTCCCGTGAGCAGCGATTCGTCCATTTCCAAAGAACGTATCGATATCAGTTCTCCATCCACAAGGGCCTGATCGCCTGCGGTCAGGTGTATGACGTCGTCTTTGACTATCTCGCTCTGATCTGCATCTATCTCGACACCGTCACGCATTATCTTTACTCTCGGCCTCAGTAACAGTGCGATCTTGTCCAAACGCCTTTTTGCACGCGCTTCCTGGAACGTTGCGATGATTATGTTCAGCGTGATTATTCCGACAGTTGCGAGTGCGTTGAGATACTGGGATTTGATCTTGCCCATGACGTACTCTTCGGAGTAGTATCCCATCACAATGAACACGGCACCCAAGGTGAACAGAATAAGATTGAATGTTGTACACACATTCTTTATGAAAATGTCCTTGTAGGTCCTGCTGACCTGCGACTCCACGGAGTTAAGCTCACCTGCAGATATCCTTTCGCTGACTTCGTTCTCCGTAAGGCCGCTTATATCCATCGCACACGTATATCCGAAGAATTATAAATCATGTATCAGCGTTTTTACCTTCTTTTCTATCTCATCCAGCATCAGAGGCGTCACTTCTACGCTTTCCTTTAAGGAAAGGAAGTCGATGAAACACTTCACGGGACGCTTGAAATATGACCCTGCGGAGAGAGCGTAAACGCTTAGCTGCACCTCATATTTCGGTAAATATGTTTTATCGATGTCCGTCTTGTAATCATGCACTTCAACACGATCCGGGAACACGGCAAGCATGTCGATCACCCCTCTTATCATCACGTTGCCGACAGGGAGTGTACATTCCTTTTCCGTCAGTATATCGCCGGTCTTCACAGACTCCAATATCCTTTCTATTTCGGGAATTTCCACGAGGTCCTCCTTCGGCCTCTTTCCTGACGCAAGAAGGTGCGCGGCCTCATGGACCTTCGTTCCGTATTCCATTCCCTTTCCTCCTGCTTCATCACCCTTTCCGAGGGTATCGTGTATCTCCATGAGATCATGGACGCTGAGGTTGATCCTTCTCTTGGAATACGGTTCGATGGCGGGAGAGGGTATCGTTCCTTTGGTCTTGGTAACGACTATCCTGTCAAGGGATGGATCCGAACGAACGAAATTATCTTCGCCGAACGCTGAGATGAATCTTGATGGTTTGCAACAGGTCATCGTTACGTATTGCTTAGCACGGGACACGGCAACGAAGAAAAGTCTGCGTTCTTCGTCATATTCCCTGGAATCGGTCTTTTTGATGACCGCCCATTTCCATGAACCTCTCAAAGCATGGAAACCGTCCGATTCCCTGTATTCGTAAAGCGACCTGAGTCCATAAAGGGGATTGTATCTGAACTTCGAACGGTCGCCTTGGGATGACGGGAACGATCTCTCGTTGATGCCTGCGATCACCACTATGGGATATTCCAGACCCTTCGACTTGTGCATCGTCTGTATCGTTACCGCTTCCGTGTTCAGCAACGGATCCATCGGATACGTCGTGACCTCTTTTATGTCCGTCTCTATCAATCGTATTATATCAGAGATCGTCAGCAGTGTGTTACGGTGTGCTGAGGACAGTATTGAAATGATAGCCTGGGTCATATCATTGTTCAGACCATAGAAATTGAATATGGATGTCAGAAGATCGTTCAGACGTCTCTTCTTCTTCACCAGCCGTTTACGTTGATCGATGTACTCCTGGGGCATATCATTCTTCGTTCCGACGAAATATTCCATTTCGGCAATACTGTAGCCCGCATCTGCAAGGATGGCTGCATGACCTGACGTGTCCGTTTTGTTATTCACGTACCTTAACCACGCAAGCGCCAGCTTCCCTTCCCGAGATGCCATTACTTCCGCATCGCCCTGCAGGTAAACCGGAATTCCCAATTCATCTGCTTTGTCGCGTATCTTCCTGCTGAGACCGTTTCCGCGACATAGTACTGCGATGTCCTTGTACTCCGGCGGACGTTCGGTGTCATTTTCACATATTGTATACTTTCCGCTTGTTACGTAATCCTGTATCTTCCACAGAACGGTCAGTATCTCATTCTCGGGCGTTTCGGAACGGTAGAACTCAATTTCCGTGTTTTCTCCTATGTCCTCTCTGCCTTGTTTGATCTTCGTTATCCTGTCCAGCAGCGCTTCGTCGAGTTCCTCTGAAACGTATGCTTTGATCCTCAGCGTATCGAATGCTGTGTCGATGACCTTCTGTGAACTTCTGTAATTGATCACCAAGGGAATTTCAAATATCTCGGGGATATCGAAATTTACCTTGATCTCGCCTTTGTTCAGTTCTTTCTTTATCTCTTTGACCTTTCTTCTGAATTCGGTTATATTGTCTATAGATGCATCCCTGAATCCGAAGATCCCCTGTTTCCAGTCGCCTACGACACACAGGTTCGGTTCCTTCAGTATCAGCATTGCAACTTTCAGCTGCAGTTCGTTGGTATCCTGGAATTCATCGATCATCACGTATCTGAACGAGGACCTGTTCCTTGCCTCCCTGTCTCCGTAAAGAACAGCCAACGCGAACAGATCGGCCATACCGAAGGTCAGACGGTTGTCTGAGATCGATGACCTCAGGTATTCGTAAAAGATGTCATGGAACAGCCACAGCAACTGTTCCCTGGGTTCGTTGACGGCTTCGTCCAGCATCTCTTCCGGCATCGGTTCTTTGGAAGACAGCCCCATGTCATCGAGTCCGTGGTCATCGAGATAGCCGATGACAGATCTCGCAAGCGATGGGGTGTTGATCGTGCCCAGTCTTGAACGCAGCGAAGACAGGTCCCCTTCTAGGCCTTTGATACCGAACCAGTCATAATCCGGAAGGGGCATTATGCCCATGGTCATCAGTTTCCTTATCAATGAATATACATCTCTGACACCAAAGCTTGTCAGCGCCGCTGCGTTTCCGTATTTGTGACCGTTCTTCTTTATGAAATCTGCATAGAAATTCTCAAAATATTCTGAATTGAGAGTTTCATTCTCAACGAGTTTCGCATTCCTTGTAAGACATTCCTTCATCCTCAGTGATGAACTCACTGATTCCGGCGACTCGAGAACGACGTTCAGACAGAATGAGGAGAACGTAGACGTTTGTATCTGTACGTCTGTCCCTGCTTTCGTTTTGAGACGTTCCTTCATCTCTTCCGCTGCGTTGTTGGTGAACGTCATCAGCAGAATGTCCCGCTGATCCAATCCTTCTTTTCTGAGGATGTTCAGGTAACGTTCCACGATCGTGTGTGTCTTCCCCGTACCCGGGCCGGCATCCACTACGAGGAATCCTTCAAGCGATGTTGCGATCCTCTTCTGTTCGTCGTTCAGTCCCTTCTTGGTCATTCTTTGACCTCCTGGAACATACACAGATCGAAGAAGGGACAATCCTTACATTTTTCCGTGACAGCGGGGAATCGGGATATTCGATAGTCAAGCAGTTCGGCATTCTTTTCCCTGACAAATTCTCTGAAGTCGTCCATCATGTCTGACATGATGTACAGCGAATCACCAAAGAGGATGCACCTTCCTGACATTACTCTGACCAATTTGTTCAGCACTTTTTTCGGAGCGTCTCCTTTCAGCACCCTTCCCAATATTGAGTTCAGATCATCGTCATCGGGCCACAGGTGTGTGTTCCTGACGCCTATTTCTATCATCCTTTCTGAAAGCGGGACCCACACGTCCAATGCTTTGACGTATGTCTTCTGAACAAAATTCCTGAGTTCACCTCTGATGAGGTCCTCTCTCGACATTTCCGTTAAGCGGGTTTCTCTCATACACGAATTCACATTACATTTGTCTCGGAATGAGTTTTCGGCGTTGTCCATGACGTAGAACGTACGGAACGTCTTTTCCCCTTTGCCGGAGTTATCTTGAAGAAGTGCCAGATATACCATCGGCTGGAGCTCTAAGTGATCTGTATCACCATCCAGGGCCTTTTTGATATCATCGCTGTCCTTTATCTTTCCGGTCTTGTAATCCACTACCGTATCTCCGAGGAGCACATCGAATATCCCTGTCAGCGGTACACGGTCGGATACCATCTTTGTTTCCAGGGAAGATGATGAGAGTTTACCATCGAATACCTCTGCGTTGTACTTACCGGGTTCACGATCCAGCGGCGGACGTTCGATACTTTTTGCGAACTGCAGTATGTTGTTCAGAGCTGCACGTATCTTACTTCGCTCCACGTACTTCATTTCAGGACATGTGAGACCTGCGCATTTGTCCACTATTCCTGTAACATGTTCTTCCAGGTCCTTTTCCGCCTCTCCCGGATAACAAACGCAGAATTCAGCGAAATTGTGGATCGCATTACCCAATACCGTAGCCTCTATTTCGGGCGTGTCTATCAATTCTCCGAACATGTATTGTCTCGGGCAAGTAACGAAACTGTTCAGGGAACTCTTTGAGAATCTTCTTTCTGTCCTTTCCATTTGCAACGGAACGTGAACTTCCCGTTCTGTCTCGGACGGTTCATACCATACTCCCTTGACAACTTCTTCACAAATATCCTCGAACGATGTGACCGATCTCCCGAACACATCGTCGAAGACCCTGCTGGGCTTGGCCTGACGGCCGTTCCTCATCGAGTTGACAAGATACAGTCTTGATGAACCTTGCTGCAGCAATGCCTGAAGTCTTTTCGCATTCAGTTCGTTCTCCGTTTCCCAGTCAGCATAATCCTTACCTGCGGACGATCTGGACCATTCTGTCCCCATTCCCAGGAAAATGACGAACGGTCGATCGACGAATACAGAATTGTTGCAATCGGCCAACAGAACACCGTGTTTCTCTTCCTCCGGTATTTCCTCATTATGTCTGAGGTCGGAGATGTTGTTAACTGCGTATGTCATTGCATTGACCGACGCGGCAGAGACCTTGCCTGAGGTCATCGCCAGATCTTCAAGGAGCAGCTGTATCTGAGGTCTGTGCATCTTCGGTACTATTTTTTCACAGACCTCGGTAAAGGTCATGTCCTTTACCGAGCGCATGATCATTGCAAGTTCCTTCGACCTTGTTCCTTCGGCCATATTCACTATGAACGTCTCCAGGAAATATTCATCAGAACTGCTCTGGATCGAACCGCCGTATGATGAGAACAGTTCTCTGACCTGTCTGATCTTAACGGTCTCGAAGGATAACGATAACGACAGGAACTCCAGATAGTCCCGTATCTGAGAAAGATCTTTTACAGAAAGTGCGTTCTTGAAAGGTATCCCCTTGCGGTACAGGGATGAACGTACAGCATCTGCAACGGGACCCGATGAATCGAGTATGACGGCAACATCCGATGCGTTTTCCGAGGTTATGAGATCGACAGCGTTATCGGACATGCTGCGATCGTTGCCGGCTTCGTATATCCTGCGGATCGTATGATCATTGTGATCGAAAATGTCAACATCTTTGAAATTAACGGGCACGAAGTGTTTATCCAGATCGTCAAAGAAATCTAAGCCTATCACAGCGACCTTCTTTCCCTTGTACAACCCTTCCTTTTCGTTGTCGAACTCCGCCATGACCTTTTCCAAAGTGGGGAGGTCCCTGAACATATCGTATATCTTCTTCGAACTGCCCCTTATGTACTTTTTCACGTTGCTTGTGTACCGCCTTATCGTGCGTATGTTCTCCACTTCCCCGTGGACGAACTTCATATCATATCCGGTCTCTTTTGAAATATAAGATATCAGTTTGAGATCGTTCCATGGACTCTCGTTCAGTATACGGACCGCTTCGCGTGCGGCCATATGCCTCGGGGTCGTAGCGAAACCGCCTATCCTCGGAACATCGATACGGTTGTTCAGAGCTGTTGCCAAAGGGGCATCGTTGCAAAGAACGATATCAAAATCCTTGACCTCCTGATACAGCTGATCGATCGTCTTCACGGAATCCATACTCTCACCCTGTCATTCACCTGGAAGAAAATGGCATTGTGATATTTAACATACATACTTTCACTCGGTTTCGTTCAAAAAATTCAGAAGCTGGCACATTTGTATATGTACAGTTTTCACAGAACAGTTTCGGTCATCTCCCTTCTTATGATGACCATCTGTATTTGAACCGACAGGAAGAATCTTTTATCTTTCAGTTCATACGGGGTCATATGGAATGTGATGTCTGTGTTCTCGAATTGAACACCAGCGGGCCTAAAGGCTTCCCTGATGACGAGGTCGTTGAGATCGGGATATGCGGTGTGGACCTCACAGGAATGAGTACGGAGAACCTGTATTTCGCGAGGATACGTTACGATACATCATCATGGAGCGAAGAGAAGAAAGAGTACACAAAGAGATGGGGCATCACCCTCTGTGACATTGAGAACGGTGTTCCCGCGGATACTGTGTGCAGGGAGGTGAAAAGAATATTGCAGGGACGTTCCGTTGCTTCATACGATATCCGTAACGTATTCTATCGGTACATGGTGAACGAACCTTGGGACCTTACTAAGGAGGTTACGACCATGCCGTCCGTGTCCTCAAGATTACCGGCATCACACCGCCGCAATGTACCTTCTGACGAGAACGTCCATATCCGCAATTCGTATTCCCGGATGTTCGGCGATGATCCTATGAACGTCGGTAACGGAAAAAGTGCGTTGGACGCTGCGCTCATGACGTCAGCGATATTAATAGAACTGAGGAAGAGCGGAAGATATTGATCACGCCGAGATCATTATGCTTATCGCATGCATTATGTACAATCCTATGTACATTATGCCAAAGATCAATAGCGCTCCCAACGTAAGGATCGCACCGCCCAGCGAGAGATCGCCGATGTTAGTGATCAACAGAGCAAGTATGATCATCAGCGGCAGAGACAGTATCAGGAACAATGCACCTTTCTTGTATTCTCCGACATAGAAATGACCTAACCCCATGAATCCGAAGGCTCCGAACAGCAGCGAGAGGATGATCGCGAACGTTCTGTTCTTCTCACCTCGTTCGTGTACAGATCCTTTGCGCTCCTCCGTTCTCTCGATGTGCCGGGGGATATCTTTGAAACACGAAGGGCAGTTGAGACTGTTGCCTGAAACAAATTCACCGCAGTTCGGACACCTGCTCTCCATACAGAAGGTATCGAAGTGGTGTTATTGAATGCTTTGGAAAATTGATCGTCAGCAATAACACGAAGAAAGGAAAAAGAGAGGAGAAGAAAGGAGGAGAAAGGAGAAGAGAGAAGGATAAGTGAAGAGAAAGAGAAGAAAGATAATAGAACGAAAAAAGAGAATAGGATGGTGTTTGATAATATGTTTCCTTCCGCCGCGGACGGCGGAAGGGAAAGAGTGAAAGAAGTTTACGTTACGGTTTCCTGATGAACAGGAAATACACCGCGGCAAGCGCGACGACCGCGACCACAGCAACGACCGCGACGATCACCGCTGCGCCGGATCCGCCGTCCCCTCCGCTCGGTGCAGGCTGTACGGTTATGGATACCGTGAACTCCTTTTCCGCATAGAGTTCCGCGTCGCTTCCTGTGGGAGTGAAACGTATCTTCGCTGTCGTATCATCCGTACTCAGGATATTGTTTCCGTTCACCCATGTGTATGTTCCTGCCACTCCGGTCGGAAGATCCTCGTCCGGACCGATATCTGACAGTCTCTGACCTGCGGTGTACCCGTATACTCCTTTCTGTGCGGGTATCGTATACTCGCGCGGTGTGACGGATATCGTGACATCGAACTCCACTTCTCTGTATATCATCGCATCATCGCCTGTCGGAGTGAATACCATTCTTGCGACGGTATCCTTCACTCCCGGTATCTCACTGCCGTCCTTCCATGTGTATGTTCCTCCCACTCCCGTCGGAAGATCCTCGTCCGGATCTATTTCCGAAAGTGACTGGCCTGCTTCATACACATAGATGCCTTTCAGCTCCGGCATTGCCGGAGCGTGAAGTCTTACCAGTATCTCCACATCGAAACTGCATGCATCATAGAATTCTGCAGAGGATCCCGTAGGCGTGAAGATCATCGTTGCCGTGGTATCGCCCATGATCGGAACTCTCGTTCCGTCCGACCACGTGAACTCTCCTGTCACTCCTTCCGGAAGTAACTCGTCCGGATCTATTTCGGAAAGTTCCTGGCCGACATCATACCAGTATTCTCCGTTCTGTTCCGTTAATACGAATACGATCGGAGTTGCTGTTATGTTGACTTCAAATTCTATTTCGGTGTATTTCAATGCATTTTCTTCAGAAGGTGTGAATATCATCGTTGCCGTCGTGTCGGTCTTCCTGACCATACGGTCGCTGACCTTCCACGTTATCGTTCCTTCTATCTCTCCGCCGTCCGTTCCGTGCGGAAGATACTCGTTGGGATCGATATCTGACAGTCTCTGACCTGCGGTGTATTCGTACGCTCCCTTCTGATACTGTACGGCAGGCGTATTCAGTATCACGGTTATCGTAACGTCAAACTCCGTCTCATCGTACTTATATGCGGTGTCTCCCGTGGGAACGAATCTCATTACCACGCTCATACCGTTATCTGTGAGTGCAAGTTTCATTCCGGTGTATTCGGAACTCCATACGAAATTACCTGTCTCTCCTGTCGGAAGCAGTTCGTCGGTCGATATGTCAGAGATCATCTGATCCACTTTGTATTCATACGTTCCGTTCTGCGTGGTGAGTTCGAATACCAGAGGGGTAACGTTTATCGTAACAGAGAATGTCACTGACGAATAATTCAGTGCATCGCTGCCCTTAGGCGTGAACACCATCATCGCTTCTGTGTCTGTCTTCCTGACAACGTAGTTCTCATCGGCCCATGTGAAATCTCCCTGTATTCCGCCGATGACGCTCTCGTTCGGACCGAGTTCAGAGAGTTTCTGACCTGCTTCGTATTCATATGATGCTGTCTGATCTGCTATTACAGGCCTGTACAGCAGTACTGTCACCGATATCTCGTATTCCACGGGGACGTACCATTCTGCGTCAGTAGGTGTGAATATTATCGTGACCTTCACGTCCGTACCGGGAGTGTCGAAAACGACACTTTCTTTCCATGCGAAGGTCCCGGGGATGTTCGTGGGAGCTGTTTCATTCGGATCCTGTCCCAAAAGATCGTCACCTATCATGTATGTATATTCCCCGGTCTGACTTGGTGCGTCAGGTACTGCTCCTTTCTCTTTGGTCACACTTTTCAGACTGGCCTGTTTCGATACGGCATCGGCGTCCGTTCCTGCGAACACCTTCAGCTGCGGGAAATAGTATTTCTGATCCTCGTTGGCGACCAGTATCCAATCGTCTGCGTCGAATCCTGTCATTGCGTTCAATGCGTTCGATCCGGTCATCTCTTCTAACGGAAGCCCGTTCGTTCCGACATAGTTCCACCAGTAACTGTTTGTGACGTTTCCGGAAGATATCGGCATCGGTGCGACACCGACGTTATAACATTTCGTTATCGTTCCGCCGTTGTTCCATCCTGTGATGCCTCCAACACTGCTTGATCCGGAGATGCCGCCTGTGTTGTAACAGTTCGATATCGTTCCGCTGTTGTATCCTGCGATGCCTCCGGCATAATTGTTTGTTGCAGAGATGTCGCCTGTGTTGTAACAGTTCGTTATCGTTCCGCTGTTGTTCCCTCCTGCAATGCCTCCGACGTAACTTGATCCGGAGATGCCACCTGTGTTGTAACAGTTCGATATCGTTCCGCTGTTGTATCCTGCGATGCCTCCGACGTAACTTGGTCCGTTAATGTTCGGATCTATGAGTCCGAGGTTCCTTACAGTTCCGGATGTTCCGATGTAACCGAACAATCCTATGTGACTACCGGAGGGCGTGATCGTCAGGTTGGATATCGTCTTACCGTTACCGTCGAATGTTCCCTCGAACTTGTTCGTGTAGTTGCCGATCGGTGATAATGGTATTCCTGTCATGTTCAGGTTCTCTGTAAGGATCACCTCTTCTCCTTGGAATGACCGTCCGTATCCTACCATTTCTGAGAACATCACTAGTTTTTCTTCGGAATCTATTACGTACTTACCTCCGACCTTCACAATGTCCTCGGGAGTTACGTTCCTTGTAACACTTGCGAGACTTGCGTTCTTGAATGTCTCGCTGACCTCTGCTCCGGTGAATACTTTCAACTGAGGGAAGTAGTATACTGAAGATCCGTTCTCTTTTACGACCCATATATCACTTGTGAATCCGTCCATTGCTGTCAATGCATCCGAACCTGTCATGATATCCAACGTAAGTCCGCCGATCCCGCTCACATAGAGAGAATAAGAGGACGTTGAACTAGTGGATATACCGTATTTTGAAGAACCTGTTACGATACCTGCGTTGTAAGTGTACGTTATCGTTCCGTTGTTGTATCCTGCGATGCCTCCGACGTAACCTGATCCGGAGATGTCGCCTGTGTTGTAACAGTTCGTTATCGTTCCGTTGTTGTATCCTGCGATGCCTCCGATCTGATAAGAGTTGTCACCTGTTCCGGAGATACCGCCTGTGTTGTAACAGTTCGTTATCGTCGCAGTTCCGTAGTTCTGTCCCGCGATGCCTCCGACATAATAGGATGATCCGGAGATGTCACCTGTGTTGTAACAGTTCGTTATCGTTCCGTTGTTGTTCTGCCCTGCAATGCCTCCGACATAATAGTATGATCCGGAGATGTCGCCTGTGTTGTAACAGTTCGTTATCGTTCCGCTGTTGTTCTGTCCTGCGATGCCTCCGACATTGTAGTACAATCCGGATACCTCGCCTGTGTTGTAACAGTTCGTTATCGTTCCGCTGTTGTTGTATCCTGCGATGCCTCCGACATAATAGGATGATCCGGAGATGTCGCCTGTGTTGTAACAGTTCGATATCATTCCGCTGTTGTTGTATCCTGCGATGCCTCCGACACTGTTGCCTGTTCCGGAGATCACGCCTGTGTTGTAACAGTTCTCTATCGTTCCGCTGTTGTATCCTGCGATGCCTCCGACGTAACTTGGTCCGTTAATGTTCGGATCTATGAGTCCGAGGTTCCTGACAGTTCCGGATGTTCCGATGTAACCGAACAGTCCTGCGTAATCGCCTGCGGACGTGATCGTCAGATCGGATATTGTGAATCCTTTACCGTCGAATGTTCCCTCGAACTTGTTCTCGTAGTTGCCGATCAGTGAGAATGGTAACGAAACAGGCACAACTATGTCATTTGCAAGGATTACAGTTTCATCCATAAATGTTATTCCTTTGTTTACCATATCCGAGAATATCATGAGTTTCTCAGGTGTGTCTATCACAAAGTTCCCATCGTCGTCAAGGAGTATGTCTCTGTCCCCAGGGGTCCGTGTTACACTTTCAAGACTTGCAACTGTTGTACTTATGTTATCTGCGAACACTTTCAGTTGAGGGAAGTATACTTCATTACCGCTCTTATCTCTCAACACCCACACATCATCATCTGTGAATATCATATTCGTTAGTGCTGCAGTGCCGACCATTTGGTCGAGAAAGAGTGTTGTGTCATGAGAATAGGGAGCTGCACCGAGCAAGGAGTAACTGTTCCTTATCGCTCCGCTGTTGTTCTGTCCTGCGATGCCTCCGACATAACTTGATCCGGAGATGTCGCCTGTGTTGTAACAGTTAGATATCGTTCCGTCGTTCCATCCTGTGATGCCTCCGACACTGTTTGATCCGGAGATGTCGCCTGTGTTGTAACAGTTCGTTATCGTTGCAGTTCCGTCGTTCCCTCCTGCAATGCCTCCGATGTATTGGCTGTAGGTGCCTGATCCGGAGATCACGCCTGTGTTGTAACAGTTCGATATCATTCCGTAGTTGTATCCTGAGATGCCTCCGACATTGCTGCCTGTTCCGGAGATCACGCCTGTGTTGTAACAGTTCGATATCATTCCGTAGTTGTATCCTGAGATGCCTCCGACACTGCTTGATCCTGAGATGTCCGAATCTATGAGTCCAATGTTCTTGACAGTTCCGGATGTTCCGATACGACTGAACATTCCTGCGTAATCGCCTGCGGACGTGATCGTCAGATCGGATATTGTGAATCCTTTACCGTCGAATGTTCCCTCGAACTCGTTCGAGTAGTTGCCGATCGGTGAGAATACTTTCGATCCCATGTTCAGGTTTTTCGAGAGTATCAATGTCTTGCCGATGAAAGAGAATCCGTCATTGACCAATTCGGACAGTC
>JGI994J12354_10001387_pt1 | contig 24487 bp, 21 predicted proteins | sample IntmicLarv3ML3BL_FD_12354 | JGI IMG/M metagenome (IMG submission 12354)
TGTTTCCTGCTGACGATGTTGCATATGGACAACCCGCATAAGATCCATCGCCCCTAATATGAAAAAAAGCTTTTCCTTCTGGACAAACCAAATAATTCCCTAACAGTTCGTCATATGGCAAATTCAAAATGGGTATGTCATATGCCTTAAGTTTGTTTTTCGAAAACATATTGTATTTTTGAATGTATGTATTACTACTTGCTTTAGTTTGCTCAAATAATAAAAGCCAAAAATTCACATCATAATCAGAAAGAGTTTTTGTGAAATGAGCGAATTTCGTTGACGTGTTTTCAATAATATCATCATGTAGAACCGTGGCAACTCCTGATACAATACCAAGAGAACGGGCTTTTTGTATATTGCATAGTAAAGTTTCATAATTACCGCTTGATTTGTGTTTTATGTGTTGCTCTTCGTCACCGTCTACACTAAACAATAATACAACATTTGAAACTGATTCCAACCAATCAAAGTCACTTTGATTTAAAACGGTACCATTTGTAAAAATTACAAAAATTTTGTCTGGGAATTCAGATACAGTGCTAATTACTTCTCTGTTCAAAAAGGGTTCCCCACCGAGAAGGAAAAAGACGCGAATATTTGAATCAAGTTTTTCAACAATGCTTTTAAATTCTGTCTTTGACATACTCGGAATATTCAAATTTAATTTATCGCGGTAAACGCAATGAGCACATGACAAATTGCATTCATACGTTATATCAACAAAACAACTCATCAATCTACTGTTCTTGTATTTTTTTGTATAAATTGAAATCAATGGGGTTAGTAATGCGTCCAACCGCGAAGGAGATAATTTATTTAACTGGCGCATAACTGAAATTACTGATTGCGTAGGTCTTCCGTTATGTAAAATCGGTTTCAAAAATACTGACTCAAAACCTTGTGCGTCAAACTTCCGAAACCAAACATATGTCCTCAAGAAAAGCATCTCGAATGGGCCTATTTGCTGCCGACCAATTATATGTTTTAGAAATTGTTTGTAAATTTTTGTTTTCATACGTACAGTCATCCTTTCCCTCCATTACTTTTTAAATATTTAATATGCATTTCCCCAGCTATTCCATTTCTTAATAAACAAGAACATTTCTCAGAACTTGTTATCAAAAACATTTCTTTATAATAAGGGTGATTTAACCTTGATGATAATTTCCCATGGTTAATACTAAAGAAATTTTCTTCCATTTGTGGACAACATTTAACCGAGGCGTCTGAATCAATTATTAGCAGATCGGAACCAGCAGGGCATCCTCCATTTCTGCATTCATATGAAACCGATGAAAACAGTCGTATTCCCGATTGATTTTCATTACTTGTATCAACAAAAGCATCCACAAATTCAATTTGTGTTACACTCAAACTATATTCATCCGCCGAAGAAGCTTTCGACAAATAAAACGGAAAAAATATAAGAAACGACGCACCAAGTTTTTTTATTGAATCCACATATTTCTCTGACAAGACGTTCTCTGCATTCACTTTCGTAACAGTTGTTATAACACCAAATAATGCTTTGTAACTATTTAATAGTTCTATAGATTTTGATAGTTTACAATAAGATCCTTTTCCTCGACGCAAATCGTGGATAAATTCGCTTCCATCAATACTTATGAATATAAAAATGTTATTCTTCGTAAGTTTTTGCACAATATCCACATTTAACATAGTTCCATTTGTTATAATTGAAATATTTTGTTTTTGATGCTCTGCCGCGTACTTAATAATTATATTTAAATAAATACTATTAGGATAAACTAATTCACCGCCCATAAAAACAATGTTCCTAACACCAGTGAGTTTTTTCAATATGCGTTCAAGAGTACGTCCCTCCATTTCAGGTTTAGCTGAATTTTCTTCAAAACAGCCAACACACTTGAGATTACATTTATATGTAGGAATGACAATCACCATATCAAGTTCGTACTTTACTATCACATTTTGCAAAGATATTTTTGCAAAATGTGAAAATCGCTTAAATCCCACTCTTTGAGCAATTTTTATATAGCTCCAGTATTTTTTGGGTGCGAACATATTAGTTAGCCGCATTTTCATCCTCCAAATCTCGCATATAAAGACTAATTCTCTAACAGTATAAAATATTTAACTACTCTACCACTCTACTTTCACAAGCCATTTCCTTCGTACTCTTCAATCAAAATCACTCTATAATCCTAATCGAATTGATAATCGGCTGGCTGGCAAAAGGAATTGTCCCGTTATTATCTGTAACATTTTGTAGGGAATCCGCACAGATGGCATCCACAATCTCCATGCCGGAAAGCACGTGTCCGAAAGCAGCATAATCGCCGTCCAAGGAGGTTCCATTCTGATGCATAATAAAAAATTGTGAGGACGCACTGTCCTTTGACCCGCTCGAGCGCGCCATGGAAATCGTACCTCTTACGTGTGAAATTGTATTATTTACACCATTACTTATGAATTCACCTTTGATTTCCGTATCTGATCCGCCCATACCCGTTCCTTGCGGATCTCCGCCTTGCATCATGAACCCGCTAATAATCCGGTGAAAGGTCAATCCATCGTAAAAGCCCTCATTTGCAAGATTTATAAAATTGGTTACCGTAATCGGCGCTTGTTTACCATCCAATTCCAGCGTAATAACGCCATAATCTTTGATGTCAATTTCCACAATCGGGTTGTGGTCGAAAACCGGGAGCGTCTCTTTTTTATTATTATTTATCCATAGCATAGTAAGCACCACTATGAGAGAAAGAACGATACCGCCGCCGATGGTTACACCAATAACAAAGCCTTTGCTACGGCTTTTCTTCACATCCTTTTTTCTGGACTGCACACTTACCTTCTTTTGATTTCCTGCCAAAATGTGTTCCTCACTTTTCTTAAGTCTTTTTTCGAATTATATCAAAGTTCCTTCTACTTTTGAAGGAAGTTACCAGCGCAAGTCTTAAATGAAACCAATCGTTTTGAAGATATAGATAAAAGTCGTCAACGTAAAGACCGAAAGGAATGTGGAAAACACAACGGAGCTTGACGCAATATCGCCGTCACCGCCCATGCCGACTGCCACCGTGTAGCTTGATACCGAGGTCGGCACACCGGACCAAAGCATAATAACCAGTAAGTCATAGGAGCGAAATCCCATCAGATACGCTATCGGTACGACAACTAAGGGAATTCCTATGGTCTTAATGAGTGCCGCCATGATAGAGTAGCGAACCTTTTTATCAAAGGAACGTATATTGATACTGCCGCCGAGACACAAAAGCGCAAAAGGAGAAGCAATACTCTTGAACATTCCTATGACCTTTTCCCCCGCCTCAGGAAGCGGCAGACGCACCGCCGCACACAAGAATCCAAGCGCGATGGCAATGATAAACGGATTTTTGACAATTTCCAGCAAAATTTTCTTGAAATTCACCTTCTCGTTTTTCGAGGAACGAAACGCCAAGGCAATAACAGATAGCACCGCGTAAACCGGAATGACAAAGCTTATCACCAAAAGAGCCTTTGCGCCCTTTTCTATACCGATGACATTTGTCACCAAGGGAACGCCCAAAATGATAAAGTTCCCGCGGTAAGCCGCCTGAACAATCGTACCAATCAGNTTTTTGTCTTTTATGAAAATCTCAATAATGCCCCAAATCAAAAGAAATGACACNATGGTGGTAGAAATCGTGAACGCAACGAACTTCACATCAAAAAAGCCCGCGATATCCGTTTGAAATGTATCCAAAAACAAACTGGCAGGAAGCGCTATATAAAAAACAATCTTGTTTCCGTTTTTGAAAAACTCCTCTGAGCAGAAGCCGGAACGCCGCAGAAAAAAACCTATCAGCATAACCGCAAAAACCGGCAATACCGTATTCAAACTAAAAACCAGATTGTCTAACATAAATCCCCCCGTATGTCCTTATTATTGTACTTTTGTAAAAACCAATGTACACAATCATACCATCATACAAAGGATTACTCAATCTTCCCTTCTTTCCAAGCTTTTTCCACCGCAAAAAGAAGCATTTCTTTTTGGTTTTCCGTTTCCCCTTCCAGAACCAGTGTGAGCGCGTAGGAAAGTACTTTCCCTATCGCACGTCCGGGCGGAATGCCCAGTGTCAAAAGGTCACCGCCATTGATTGCAAGCGTTTTCAAGCTCATCACACCTTCTTTTTCAAGCAATTCCTTTTGCATTTTATCCGCGACTTCCCATTCGGCGATTCTGTATGCCGCCTTTTTGGACTGTCCTAAGGCATCCGCCTTTTGGAGTAGCAATATATCCCGCACAAACGCAGCTCCGAAGCGGGAAAGACGCTTTCTCATGATTTTTTCTGACGAGGAAACATCCAAATCGTGATACAGAACCAGTTTTTCCACGTATTCTCTGGTTTTGGTATCCACCTTCAGGCGAAGCATGATGTCCTTTGCCATGTGCGCGCCCCGTTTTTGATGCCCATAAAAATGCCCGATTCCGTCTTTTTCCGAAAAGGAAAGAGGTTTTCCGATATCATGAAATAATGCAGCGAGTCGAAGCTCTTTTTCAGGCGGGGTATGGGAAATCACCTTGCAGGTATGACCCAAGACAGACAAATCGTGATATGGATTCTTTTGATCGAAACCCTTCATCGGAAGAAGCTCCGGCATAAACACTAAAAAAACCTCCCAATACGCTTCTAAAAGGGTCGCGGCGCGCGGGCCGCAAATAAAAGGGACAAATTCCTTCCAGATTCTTTCCGCCGAAATAGAGGAAAGGATTTCTTTTTTTTGCATAATGGCTTTTCGCGTTTCTTCTTCTATGGAAAAGTCCAACACCGAGGAAAAGCGAATGGCGCGCAGCACTCTCAGTCCATCCTCCGAAAAACGCAAGGGAGCGTTCCCGATACAACGGATTTCACGTTTTTCCAAATCGAGAAGTCCGCCGACATGGTCAAATACCTTACCGTCTGCATCCATCGCCAAACCATTTACCGTAAAATCACGCCGCTTCACATCTTCTTTTATATCCTTACAGAAAAAAACCGTTTCAGGATGCCGATGGTCGCTGTATTCCCCATCTGAACGAAAGGTCGTAATTTCAACCGGAAAATGCTCTATCACAACTGTCACAGTCCCGTGCGAAAGCCCTGTGAAAAAGACTTTTTCCTGCGAAAAAATCTCCGCTACCTCTTCTGGAAGCGCGCTTGTCGCCACATCAAAATCAAAAGGGGCTCGCCCGAGAAGTACATCTCGAACAGCCCCTCCGACAATATATGCCTCATGCCCTTTTCCTTGCAAAGAAAGAAGGCACTTTTTCACTGCGTCAGGCAGCGATACTTGTATATTTCGGCACTGCATACGGTATTCTCCGTTCTACTTGGCTTATTCGTACCGAAGTGCATCAATCGGACGCAGCTTCGCCGCCTTATTCGCAGGGTATATACCAAAAATTATACCAATTGCGAGAGAAAATACCAGAGCCAGTGCGGAAATGGATGGCGCGAGTGTAAATCCCATGCCAGAAAACATACTAAATACCTGTAAAAGAAGTGCCCCCAGCAAAAGACCTATCACACCGCCCGTCAGCGAAATCACCATGGACTCTATCAAAAACTGAATCATAATATCCGAGTGCTTGGCACCGATTGCTTTTCTGATTCCGATTTCCTTGGTTCTTTCTGTTACCGACACAAGCATGATATTCATAATGCCGATACCGCCAACCACAAGAGAAATACCGGCGATACCACCGAGAAGCAGTGACATCGTGCCCATTACACTGTCAAAGGCAGAGAGAATATCTCCCATATTCCAAATAGAGTAGCCCTTTTCATTCGCACCTGCCGATGCTGCCACCTTAATTCTTTCATCCAAAAAGCTTTCAATCGCTTTTTTTGCCTGCTCGACTGATTCCACCGTTTGTGTGCTTACATTGAACGCGGAAACACTTGTCGATTGTAAAAGACGGGCAGCCGTTGTATAGGGAATATATACCAAATCATTTTGCGCTGAAAAGGAATCCGCCGCTTGCGGCTCCAAAACACCGACAATTTCGAATGACCGTCCCATCATGGAAAAGTGATTTCCTAAAACGTCCGTATTTCCGAAAAGCTCCAACGCCATTTCATTGGAAACCACAGCCACCAGAAATCGATTTTCCATATCTGTATCGTTAATGAATCGGCCGTTTGCGATTGAGATGGCTTCTACCACTTGACCGGCAGGTGTAATGCCTTCTACAGATGCACTCATTGAAATATTGGAAAAGCTTGCCGTTGAATAACCATTAATAAAAGGGGATACAAGCCCCACGCCGTCTTTATTCTCAATCTCCTTCAAATCCTCAAGAGAAAGAAAATTGGTTCTGGCATTTCTTACACTCACCATGAGCTTATTTCCGCCTAAGTCCTCCAATTGAGAGGTCACAGAAGCCGTTGCGCCCTGCACCAAGGAAACCAAAAGAGTAACTGCCAGAACGCCGATGATGATACCGAGCATGGTAAGAAACGAGCGCATTTTATTTCCGAATATTGCCGAAAAAGCCATTTTTATTGCTTGTGTCCATTTCATGCGGTTTCCTCTACTTTCTCAGAAGAATCTGAAACAATTTTCCCATCCACCAGTTCCACACGCCGCTGCGCCTCTTTCGCAATTTTCGAATCATGCGTAATCAGCATAATCGTGTTTCCGCTTTCGTGCAGCTCATGTAATAAAAGCATAATATCTCTTGAGGATTTAGAATCCAGATTTCCTGTCGGCTCATCCGCCAAAATCAGCGTCGGGTCTGTAACCAGGGCCCTTGCCACTGCAACCCTTTGCTGCTGTCCGCCCGACATTTGATTCGGACGGTGATGGATACGGGGGGTAAGTCCCACCCGATCCAATGCTTCCAATGCTTTTTGCCTTCTCTTACTACCTGATACCCCTTGGTAAATCAAGGGAAGCTCCACATTCTCCAATGCTGTGAGTTTTTGAAGAAGATGAAATTGCTGGAAAATGAAGCCGATTTCTTTATTTCGTAATGTGGCTAATTGGCGGTCAGAATAGGAGGAGATTTCCTTTTCATTTAAGAAGTATTCCCCCTTGTCCGGTGTATCCAAGCAGCCGATAATATGCATCAGCGTTGATTTTCCACTTCCCGAAGCTCCGACAATAGCAGTAAATTCATGTTTTTTCACAGATAGTGTCAAGCCGTCAACCGCATTTACTACCTCATCTCCCAGGGTATATGTTTTATAAATATTTTTCAAATCAATCATATATGCTCCTCGTCCTTAGGATAATAAATCGTTATACACCAAACACCATTGCGCCGCCACCGCCGCCCATCAGTCCCGCCAACGGGTCATTACTTGCCGCTTTATCCAGTACAAACTGACCTTCTTCAAGTCCGGAAAGAATCTCCACATAGGTCCCGCTTACAAGACCAATGGTGACCTCCACTTCTTTTTGCTCAATTGCCGAGCCGCTCACCGCACTTTCGGGATCCGGAACCACTGTCACAAAGATTTTTCCGTCTTTTCTGGAAATGGCACTGACCGGAACCAAAAGAGCATCGTCCTTTTCCGCAATCAAAATGTCCGCACGCGCGCTCATTCCGGGGAGAATTCTGTCGGTTTCATTCAACTCAACCGATACCTCATAAATTGTCATCCCGCCGGAATAGTTTCCCAAACCGGAGATACGTGTCACCTTGCCTGTATATTTTGCATCGGGAAGCGCGTCCAACACAACCGACGCCACTTGACCCTCTTCAATATTTGCGATATCCAATTCATCTACTGCCACGGTAAGGGTGTATCCGTCCGAGCCGTTGATTGTAAAGAGCGGGGCATTTTCCATTACCGTTGTGCCTTCTCTTATGCTCATTTCCTGCAAAACACCCGCTATCGGCGCAACGATTACAGCCCCTTTTGCATATTCTTCCTTTTCTTTGATTTCTTTTTCTATTTCGTTTTTATTTTCGAAAAGCTGCTGATAAGACAAAGAATATGCCGCTTCCTTTAATTCAATCAAGGAGGAGCCCATGCTCACGGAATCCTGCACCTTGACCTGTATGCGGGAAATGACACCGGACGGACCCTTTACCAAAAAAGGACTATTGATTTCCAGCACACCTGACCCGATGACCTCTCCATCCTTAACAGAAACCAAAACCTCTTGACCCATTTCGTATTTATCATCTGGAATAACGATGGTCATTTTGTCTTTTTCTACAGAAAGAACGGTACTGTCAATGACTTTCTCGCCCACAGTGACAGAAACTGCTGTTCCTGCCTCCAATGGTGTACTTGATGTAAGAACTACCTTCATGCGCTCATCTGTCGAGATCAGAAAAAGTCCGTCATTTCTATCAACAATGGTTTTCGTATCCTGATTCACTTCGGCGTAGACTGCCTTAATACGACCAGAAACCGGAGATGAAATGGTTTTACTTTTGCTGTTGCTTGTCATAAGGATTTGATTATCCACAGCCTCAAGCTCTTTTTTCAGAAGCTTTATTTCATCCTCAAGCTTATCGCCTGATAGTGTCACGATTTCATCGCCTTCCTTTACCGTATCTCCGGCTTTCGCATGAATCGCTTCCACCTCTGCCGAAAAAGGAGCCTGCACAGTATCTTGTGCTTGAGAGGAAATCATGCCTGCTGCCTGCACGACAACTGAAATCTCTCCCCTTTCCGCCTTAACCGAGGTTCCGAGTGCCGACAAATACGCTTGTCCTATGTTCGCCAGCGCATTACAACCGTAAATCACGACACCCACCATCAGTGCAAGTCCGCCTAATACTACCCACTTAATCCATTTTCTTTTCTTTTTTTGCTGTGTCATACGCTCATCTCCTATGCTTTTTTTGATTTATTTCAAATTCATTTTTTTGTTGACCAAATGAAGCGTTATACAAAAGAACACAATATATATCGCATATTCCAATATGAAAGAGCCTATTGGTATAAACGGTGTTTGTGAATTGCTTATGATATTGCCCCAAAAATTGCTCACGCCGAACTCAATCCGACCCGTTGTTGAATGTATAGAATCTGGTAGAATCACCTTAAATCCAATCGGGAGAATAAACGTGGCAAGAATGTTTATTACTTGAGCTGCTGCATTATAGATCAAAAACAAAATCACAGGTCCGCCAATCCCCAAAGAACCAAGTCTCGTTGTACTTCCTGCCGTAATGATGAAGAAATACAATGCCAAGCCACCAAGACTTGAGAGAAAAAACCATCCAAGTCCAAAAAGAATCATTTGGGAAAAGGATATATGTAATCCCACCTGCGCCACCGTTGTTTCAAATATTTCACTGGAAAAACCGTCACTCATTGGCGATTGAGAAACAAGTAAGCTAACCATAGAAAAGACAATGATGATACTTAGGAAAATCCACATGGCAGAAACCAAATACTTACTTAGAAACAGCGTGCTTCCCTTTACCGGCAGCGTGTGAGATAAATATGCCTGCGAGCCGTGCATGGTCTTATAATACTGCACAATGAGAATGACCCAGACCAATACAAATTGAACGACTAACGCGATAACGGAAAGCCCCCAGAAAAGAGATGAAATCACGTTCCCCATATACTTACTCGACAATAGCTGTAAAAGGGAAAGAACCACCGTCACAACAAATGCAATCGGAATAATTCGCGATGTTGCTTTTAATTCATGCTTCAAAAGTTTACCGAACATGAGAACACCTCCCTGAACAATTCATCCACACTCTTACCGTATGTATTTCTTAAATTTTCAACCTCATCAAATAGATGAACAGAGCCATAATTCAAAAAGAGAACCTGGTCGAAAAGATTTTCTACATCTGCTATCAAATGCGTCGCGAAAATCATCAAGGAATCTTCCTGAAATTGACGCAAGGTCGCGTCCATAATCATACTCCTTGTCGCCGGATCCACACCGCCCATCGGCTCATCCAAAAGATATATTTTCGCCTTTCTTGCCATCACCAAAATGATTTGCAGCTTTTCCTGCATACCCTTTGACATATTCTTCACCGGTTGACGAGGATTCAATCGAAAGGCTTCCAGCATCGCGTTTGCTTTATTCATATCAAAATCTTCATAATAATCCTGAAACATCGAAAAGGCATCCTTCGGCTTCATCCACGAAGGCAGATACGTCTTTTCCGGCAAATACGAAAGAATGTTTTTTGATGCGACGCCCGGTGCTTGTCCGTCAATCTTCACTTCACCGGTATAATCTGAAATCAAGCCTGCCAATATTTTTATCATCGTGCTTTTACCGCAACCATTCGGTCCCAAAAGCCCCACGATATTGCCCTGTTCAATGGACACACTCAAATCACTGAGAACCTTCGTTTTTCCGTATGATTTATTGAGATTTTTTATTTCTATCAAGCTCATACCCTTTTCGCCCCCTCTTCTACATATTTTTTCAAAAGCTCAATACAAGCATCGGGATCATATCCCAAGTCCTGCATATCATTCACAAATCGGGAAATTTCGCTTTGCGCTCTCGTTTCACGCGCAATTTGCAATCTTTTTTCATCACTTGTAATGAAACGCCCGCTTGTCCTTTCCGAATACACCAGACCCTCACGCTCCATTTCTGAAAGAGCTCTTTGCACAGTATTAGGATTCACCTGATAAAAAACCGCCAAATCCCTAACGCTGTCCACCTTATCTCCGGCCGCCCAATGACCACTGATAATCTTCCCCGTCATCAATGAAGCAAGCTGTATATAAATCGGAATCTTCGGATCAAACGTTATAGCCATGCTCCACACCTCCTTTGTACTATTGTACTAATCACCTAATACAATAATACAGTAGAGATATACCTCTGTCAATATTTATTTTTTATTTTTTTACCAGTTGAAATTAATGGGCGTAATTTTCGTCCCCGCCACGAATCAGAATATCCATCAGCGTATGCCCTTTTTCGACAAAAACCCCTGTTTTTTCTGCATTTTTCTCTGTATAGGAATCAATCCCTTTATCCGATGCTTTCGTACTGTCATACAAAATAAAAGGAACCGGATCTGATACATGCGTTCGCAAGGAAAGCGGCGTCGGGTGATCCGGAAGAATCAGCATACGAAAATCCTCATTCCTATTTTCCATTTCCGATAAAATCGGCGCAATCACTTCCTTGTCTATTTTTTCAATAGAAAGAACCTTGTTTTCCACCTCATGTCTGTGTCCACATTCATCCGGCGCCTCCACATGAACATACACATAGTCGTTTCCGTTTTTCAATGTATCTACTGCCGCCATAGCCTTCCCTTTGAAATTCGTGTGAATATTTCCCGTTGCGCCCTCTACCTCTATATTGTCGAGCTCCGCGCACATTCCGATACCCTTTATCAAATCAACCGCCGACACGACAGCCCCTCTAATTCCATATTTTTCCTGATAGGTTGAAAGTGCCGGCTTTCTGCCCTCACCCCAGAACCACAGCGAGGTAGCAGGACGAACGCCCCTTTTGATTCTCGCCTCATTGATTGGGTGATTTTTCAAAAGCTCTCTGGATTTTTGCATCATATCGTAAAGAAGCTCACTGTTCTTTCCTTTCGGAAGAAAATCCTTCACCCCCTTATCGGAAATATCATGCGGCGGGGTCAAATTACATCCGGTTTCCGCCTTTTGCAAAATCAAGCAATGCCGATAACTGATCCCCGGGTACAATTTCACATTTTCTTTTCTGAAATATTCGTCCAGATAACGAATCAAGACCTCGGATTCCTCTGTAGGAATCTCATCACAGCTATAGTCCCGCATAATGCAATCTTCGTATGCACCATCTCCATCCATGGAAACAATATTGCAGCGGTACGCCACATCCTCTTTTTGCATATGAATGCCCATGCTAACAGCTTCTAAGGGAGAACGCCCCGTGTAATACACCTGCGGGTCATAGCCCATCACGGAAAGATTTGCCGTATCACTTCCGGGCGGCATACCCTCCGGAACTGTTTTTACAAGTCCGCATATACTTTTTCTCGCAAGACCGTCCATCGTTGGCTTCGACGCAACCTCTAAGGGAGTTGCACCGTTTAATTCCTCCACCGGATAATCTGCCATACCATCTCCGAGAATCACAATATATTTCATAAGGACACCATCCTATCTTCATATCTATTCAAAAACCCTAACTTCGGCATTTCTAACATTTTGATTTTACCTTCTGCCTACGCTCTTTACAATTCTTTTTCGCTTCTTTTTACGCGATCCCTCATTTTCCAACAAAACGCTCATTTTTCTTACTTTCATTCGACATTTTGCAGTACTATAAAAAACATTTATCTCCCTATGACAAACTTCCGAAGAACTGTTGCCACTCCATTTTCACGGTTGCTGAGGGTAATATAATCCGCGATACTTTTCACATCCTCCACCGCATTACTCATAGCCACACCAAATCCCGCGGCCTCCAGAAGCGGAATATCATTGTGCCCATCTCCAATGGCTATCACTTCCTCTAACGGTATTTCAAGCATCTCGCACAGTGCCGCGATCGCCACACCCTTATTTGCATTTTCCGCATTGATTTCAATATCAGAAAATTCTTTTCCATTTAGATAAAAATCCGTAACCGTATACCCCGGATGTTCTTCAAAAAAAGAAAGAACCAATTCTCTATTCACAGGGTCAACCCGGCGAATGGATATTTTCTCAATCTCCATTTTTCTTCTATGCACCTCTGCCGGCAAATCCTTGACAAAGCGAAATCTTTCCAATAGCTTCACATACGATTTCCCTGCCGCTTCAAAAACGCGAAGAGTCTCCGCCATAAATGAATCATCCACAAACGAGCTTCCTTCATAGGTTACTTCATAGGAAAGACCTGTTTTTATCATCATCGGCAAAAGCGCGCTTACATCCGGAAATGGAATGGTATGCAGGTATAATGTTTTCTCTGTTTTCAAATCAACAATGCGCGCCCCGTTAGAAAGAACAGCATATCGAATCCCTTTTATATCCAAAAGCTCCTGCGGTAATTCGTCCCAACAACGCCCTGTGCAAGGAACCACAAAAACACCCTTCTCGCTTGCTTCCTGAAGCACGTTAGCAGTTTCCTTCTCAAGAACCCCTTTTTCGTTTAGCAGCGTCCCGTCCATGTCAATGGCGGCTAATTGTATACCCATTTTTCTTCCTTTTTTGTTTTTGTGAAAATGCAAGACTTTTTGTTCTTTCATTTTACTCGATTTTAATTTTCTTTTTTATTTCTTCTATTAATATATGTATTGTGGTCGCAGGACACATATTAGACGGAACTATTTTGCCATTTCTTTGATGTTCAATCAACTTTTGCTTTGCCAAATCAAACGCCTGCTCTTCCTCTCCAACACTACACAGCTTTGAATAAATATTGGCATCAGCTTTATCATATTTATTACCCGTCCTACGTGCATACGTCTCGCCAAAAGCATTACAACAAGAAACAGAATCATACGACGTAGGCATAGCACCTAAATAGGCACTGAACCATATTTCAATACAGGGGTTCGACCACCCCACATTTATACCACATTTTTGTGCCGATTCTATAATTTGGTCGAAATTCTTCACTTGGTCTCTGTCAAAAACAATCCATGGTTCTCCATATTGAGGTTGCAAAGAAGCCATATTCAAAGCCTCTTCGAGCAAACCGCTTGTTTTTGCTTTACACACCTTAATGACCAGCTTCCCTTGAAATTCCTTTGGTATAGAATTACGCAAGCCCAATATATAGTTTTGCTCTGTTTCTTTTGTATCCGTTACAATAAAATAGTATCCCAACTTTGGAGTCCTACGCTTTGATATTTGTTCTCTGGTTTTTCTTCTCCCATTTCTTTCGGACATACTCACTCTCCCTTGAATATATCAAAATACTTCAACGTCGGAATCGCTCCATATTTACCTAAAAGGTAGTTTTTTTCATAATTTTCGTCTTTTCGAATTTTTGCACCCTCTCCATCCACGAAATCCGCTAAAGAATAAAGAGTAGATATACCCTCTTCTGATTTTTCCGTAAACCACACTTCATCACGCCGCAACAAATTGTTGTTAAGTTGCCACGAATCATGCGAAGTAAAAATAAGTTGTGCATGATTCATATTTATTTCTGAATTGAGGAAGGTAATCACAAAAGCTCGCACAAGCAACGGATGCAATCTCGCATTGAGTTCATCAACGAAAAGAACCCCTCCGCTTTTCAGCACTTCTTGAAGCAATGGATATAGGGCAAACATTTTAAGTGTTCCCGCGGATTCCAACTCCAATGGAATCGTCGTCGTGTCATTAGAGTCAATCATTTTATGAATGGCATCAATACGAACTTTACGAGTTTGGTTACTATCTCCTTGATCAATCGTCTCCACCTCAAATCCAATTATAGAAGAATCGAAAGACGAAAAGTATTCCACTACTTTTTTCTGCACTTTCATATCATCTACAAAACCTTTCGGTAACTGTACCGACAAAAAATAGTCTTCTTCCGGACTGCCAAAGTCCGCAAATTCGTTGTTTAGAAACCAATCTCGAATATATTTCAACTTGGCTATTTTTAGTTTTGCACCCAGGGAAACAATTAGTGTCTCTTTTTCAAGTGCAATTTTGATATTTTCTTGACTTTTTGATGCAATGCCTGACAAGTCTAGACTATTTCCATTTCTGTAAAAAATCTTTTTATAATCGCCGCGCGAAGACTTCGATTTGTAGTTTAACCACTCTTCTTTAACACCATCTTTATTAACCGTGAATCCATAATTATACGACTTTGCACCACTTTCTTCTGATTCAATAAAATATACTTCAAAGGAAGACTCCCGTTCTCTGCTATTTGCATCGAGTAAAAAAGGTGTGGATTTCATAAAATTCGACTTGTCCTTTTTACCCGTTTCATCTCCACCAAAAGCGAACGAACGGACAACATAGGTTACCATATATCTGAACGCTTCTTGCACATTTGACTTTCCACTTGCATTTGCGCCAAAAATAGCGGCAACAGGTAATATTTTTTCTCTTCCTACAGAAGTTACGTGATTACTATATTCGGATATTTTGGTCGCCGTTAAATCTAAAGTTGTGTCATCTCTGAATGATTTGAAGTTTTTGAAGTTAAATTGCAAAAGCACTTCTTTCACGCCCCTTTATATTACTTTGTCTTTTATTATATTCACCATTTTCGAAAAATTCAACACCNAAACGAGGTTATTTCTCAACCAAGTGTCGAATTTGTTTTTTTATTAATAAATATAAAAAGCATACCGCACAAAAAAGAGCTGCACTTCCAAAAAGTAACAGCCCTCATACACTTATTATTAAATTACGCTTTCACTTCTCTTTTTCTTCCGCCCGCCATTCCAAATACTCATCATAGGTCATACGCTTATCAATCCATCCATCTTCTCTAATTTCTATAATTCGGTTCGCCAAGGACTCCACGAATTGATGGTCATGGGAGGTGAAAAGAAGTGTTCCCTTAAAGGATTTGACGCCTTCATTAACGGCAGTAATCGCTTCCAAATCCAAGTGATTGGTCGGATCATCCAAAATCAGCACATTGGAACCGGAAAGCATCATTCGGGATAACATACAACGAACCTTCTCACCACCGGAAAGAACAGACGCTTTCTTCTGCGCTTCTTCTCCCGAAAAAAGCATTCTTCCCAAAAATCCGCGAATATACGTTTCATTTTGGTCCTTGGAATACTGGCGTAGCCAATCAACAAGAGATAAGCTGCACCCATCAAAGAAAGCGGAATTGTCCATCGGAAGATACGAACGAGAGGTGGTAATCCCCCATTTGAAGCTGCCCTCATCCGGCTCACTTTCCTCCGAGAGTATAGAAAAGAGCGTGGAATTCGCCACTTCGTTTTCACCGACAAACGCGATTCTGTCTCCTTTTTCCACAGTAAAGGTCAAATCCGAAAAAAGTGTCTTTCCTTCCCGGCTTTTTCCTAAATGCTCTACAAACAGCACATCGTTACCGATTTCTCTGTCCTGCGTAAACGCAATGAAGGGATAGCGTCTGGAGGATGCCTTGATTTCCGGAAGCTCCAGGTTATCGAGAAGCTTCTTTCTGGAGGTCGCTTGTCTGGATTTTGACGCATTCGCGGAGAACCGCGCAATAAAGTCCTGCAACTCTTTTCTTCGTGCTTCCACCTTTTTTGTTTGATCCTTCATCTGACGCAACGATAACTGGGTATATTCATACCAAAAATCATAATTCCCCTGAAAAAGTGTAATTTTCGAAAAATCAATGTCCGCAATGTGCGTGCAAATTTTGTTCAAAAAATGTCTGTCATGCGACACCACCAACACCGTATTCTCATAATCCATTAAATAGTTTTCGAGCCAGCGGCACGAATCCAAATCCAAATTGTTCGTAGGCTCATCCAAAAGAAGCACATCCGGTTCTCCGAAAAGCGCCTGCGCCAGAAGAACCTTCACCTTTTGAGAACCCACAAGCTCCGACATTTTCATATCATAAAGCGCCGATGAAATGGAAAGCCCCTGCAAAAGAATTTCAGCATTACTTTCTGCCGACCAACCATCCAGCTCCGCGAATTCTCCTTCCAACTCACCGAGTAAAATGCCGTCCGCATCAGAAAAATCCGGCTTTGCGTATAGTGTTTCCTTTTCCTTTATGATTTCATAAAGACGCTTGTGTCCCATGATAACGGTTTCTCTTACTGTAAATTCATCATACTTAAAGTGATCCTGCTCCAGCGTAGTCATCCGTTCGCCGGGTGATAATGTCACGCCACCCTTACTAGGCTCAATGTCCCCCGCCAAAATCTTCAGAAACGTTGATTTCCCCGCGCCATTCGCGCCGATAATCCCATAACAATTCCCTTTTGTGAAAACCACATTTACATCTTCAAAAAGAGTTCTTCCTCCAAAGCGAAGCGTAACTCCTGAAACCTCTAACATATAACCGACCTTTCCTTGACCTGTGTGAAATCTCCCCACCGTCTGCATGAACTTTTTCCTATTCATCTTACTTATCAAACCTCATAAGGTCAACTGTAAAAATACACCTAATGATATTGTCACAATAATTGTCACCGAATTGTCACTTAAAACTTGTAAAGTAAATAGTAAGAAACACACACCGCTGCCGCTCACAAAAGGGGAATGCAAAAAATGTATACTAATAAAAAATCCAATATCTATTATTCTGCTTTTTCTGAAGAGTTTTCCCAAAACTCCTATAACCCCCAAAGAAAATCCTATAAACGAAGAAAAAGCGCAGGAAATAGAGGCAGAAAGTCTCCTTCTGCTGTCATTCTTTGCTTTTTTTGCATTCTTCTGGCAGCGGCTTCCTTTATTTATATTTTCCAATCTATAACATATGGAAAAAGCACGGTCGATAACAGTTTCTCCAATATCGGAAAAGATTCTCCGCAAGCTTTCGTTTCCGACGAGAAAAAGAAAGAAGGAAAGCTTTCCGGAAAAACAATCATCCTAGATGCCGGTCACGGCGGATTGGATGTAGGCGCGATTTATCCGCCACACACAGAAAATCCTGATTATATAGAAGCGACACTCACATTATCCATCAGTGAGAAAACGAAAAAGGCACTTGAGGGCGCCGGTGCAACCGTTATTATGCTTAGAGAGGATGATTCCTTTGTGGGATTATATAAAAGAGCTGCCATGACACATCTTCTCGCGCTTGATTATGCAAAGGAAAGAAATCTCTCCAACATACCCGCCGCTACGGAAGAAATGCTAAGAAGTTCTCTTTCCAGCACTATAAAAATCAACAGCGATTCCCTGAGCACCAACCCCAAATGTATGGGCATCATGGCAGGTACTGGTGCTAGTGACGAGCTCACGTATTTATTGGATATGGAAAAAAATCTTCCGGATATTTTGTTTCTCTCCATTCACGCAAATACCAATCCGGACAGATATCTCCACGGCACTTGTATTTACTATGTGACCGATGATTCTATTATTGAAAGCACCACCGAAAGCAATCCCGAATATGCTTATACGCGTTTTTCGGAATATGAAATCAACGACCCGTATTACGGAAGAAATGGCAGTAAAAATGCCTTACTGGCGCAAATCATGTACAATTCTATCACAGAGAACATCCCTCACTTCGAGACGAACGGACACCAAACCATTGCGGATAATTATGCAGTGCTAAGAGAACAAAACCTGCCATCTGTCATGATTGAAACCGCCTTTCTTTCTAATGATGACGACCGCTATCTTTTGCATAAGGACGACATACAGGAACAAATCGCCGCCGGTATTCTTGAAGGTTGTATTCAATATTTTTCAGAAATCAACTGATTTCAACACCACTTCGTATCTCCTTTTTGAAATATATAGTACTGTTTTTAGCCTATGTGTCATAACATAGGCTAAAAATGGTATGATATTCAAAAAAAGCAGGTGTACTATGAGTATTGCGGTCATCACAGGCGCGTCCTCCGGCATTGGAGCTGAATTTGTCCGTGCCCTTTTTAGTGAAAAAGGTGCTTTTCCCAAGGAGACCTTTGAGGAGGTTTGGATTCTCGCCAGAAGAAACGCGCAGCTGGAAGCTATAAAGGACGAGCTATCCGCTTTTCCGATTCGTGTCATTTCCTTGGACCTACTGAACCAAGACGACCTTTCCTCCTTTTCTTTCCTTTTGGAAAAGGAATCACCCGATATTAAGCTCTTGATTCAATGCGCGGGCATTGGAAAAACAGGTTCTTTTCTTCTTATGTCTCCCCAAAATATTCAGGAGCAAATCATGGTAAATTGTACCGCACTTTCTGTCATGGCGCATATTTGTCTTCCCTATATGATACCTCTTGGGAAAAAGACAGCACGCAAAAATGGTCCTATGATTCTACACATTGCTTCCTCTGCCGGATTTCTACCGCAACCGAATTTTTCGATATATGCCGCGAGTAAGGCCTACGTCATTTCTTTTTCGCGCGCACTTCGAAAGGAGCTTCAAGAATACAATATCAGTGTCACAACACTTTGCCCCGGCCCTGTGGATACCGAATTTCAAGAAAAAGCTTCGGGTCAAATGGGCGTCTCCCCAAAGGGCTTCAAGACTTATTTTCTCGTCTCCGCGCAAAAGGTTGCAAAAAAAGGTCTACGGGCAGCAAAAAAAAGAAAGTCCCTCGTTGTGTACGGCCTTTCGCAAAAAGCGTTGCACGTTCTCTCCAAGATACTTCCTCATCGTGTTTTTATTTTCTTTTCATCCAAAATAAACTAAGCTGAACTTAGGCAGTAAGCTCTTCCGGTTTTTCAAATGAATCCCAGTTGCTTTTTTTGTAGTAAATCAATAGGGCAATGGCGGCAAGAGACCATGTGATTGGATAGCTAAATCCAACAGAGAAAATCGTGTAATGGAATTGGGTAACAAAAAACAAATAAATCTGCCGAAGTCCCACAAAGCTAATAATACAAATGAGTGTACCCACGCGTACATCTCCCGCGCCCCGTAGCGCGCCCGGCAGCGTCTGTGTAAAGCAAAGGACAAAATAAAACGGTACAAAGGTTTTCATGAATTCAAATCCCGCCGTCAAGACCTCTTGATCCGTCGTAAAAATACGAAGTAGGGATTGTCCGAAAATAAGTGCCCCGACAGAAAGTAAAATCGTAACCAGAAGATTTACGCTGATAATATTGCGGACGCCCTGCCGCGCCCGTTTCACTTGATGGGCACCCAAATTCTGCCCTACAAAGGTAGTCGCCACAAGACCCATTGTCTGTGTCGGCAGCATAATAAAGGCATCTAGCTTTGTGCTGGCACTGTAGCCTGCTACCGCAATGCCTCCGAGACCATTGATATATCCCTGAACCACAATATTCGAAAGACTGATAATCGCTTGCTGTACAGCGGCGGGCAAGCCAATTTTTACAATACTTTTCACGATTGCACCGTCAATGCGAAGCTTTTTTAGATTTAATTGGAAATCCGTATGAGAGCGGCACAGTACAAGAATCACAAGCACCGCGGAGACAATTTGAGAAATAACCGTAGAAAGTGCCACCCCGTCAACGCCCATGTGAAAAACAAGCACGAACAGTAGGTTTCCGACGGCATTTATGATGGTGGATAATATAAGAAAATATAGCGGTGTTCTTGAATCGCCTGTTGCCATCAAAACCGCGGCACCCATGTTATACACCGTTAATGCCGTCAAGCCGGAAAAAATAATCCGCAGATAAAGCACCGCATCGTCCATGATTTCCGGCGGCGTCTTCATCAGCTCCAAAAGCGCCGGTGAGAGGAAAATCCCGATAAGAGAAAGAACCACACCCATAATCACAGAAAGAAGAATGGCAGTATGTACCGTTTTTTGTATGCGCTCTCTGTCCTGTGCGCCGGAGGCCTGCGCGATTAGAACACTCGCGCCGGTGGACATTCCCATGAAAAAAGCAATAATCATATTAATCAGCGGACCCGTAGAGCCTACTGCCGCCAAAGCCTCATTGCTTACGAAGTTTCCGACAACGATGGCGTCGAAAGCATTGTATAATTGTTGGAGAAAATTCCCAAGTAAAAGTGGTACGGCAAACGTTGCAATCAGCTTCCAAATATTGCCAGATGTCATATCACCCTTACGCATGGCTCTTCGTTCCCTCCACAAGCTACTTCATCAATAAAAAAACAAAAAAATCATCCCTTCAAAGGACTCACAATAAAATGTACTATACCATTCAAAAAAGATTCTTTCGTTATTGTAACGAACCGTGTTATAGAAAGCAATAATAAAACGACCGTTTTTGTGTCTATTTAGTGACAATGTCACCTCTGCGAATTATTCGCCCAAAATGCTCCGAACCTTGTTTAGACAAGCGATTTTATTATTAGAGACGTAAACTTTTTCTGATATTTTGAGATTTCTTCTTTTTCCGATTCTATTCTGACGCGACCCCATACCAAAGTCTGCTTGAATTGTTCATATGATAAACATATAATCAATATAAGTGGAGTATCCATATAGGTGCGAAATCTATATTAAAGAGAGTTCAGAAAACAAAGGTCGGCGAAGTAAGAGCTCCTTCTCCTCAACATTATAGGATATACAAAATTAACAATAGGCTTGATGACCTGTTAGAACTTAAAGAAAACACTAACTCCGAGGAGGCACAATTTATGAAAAAGTTCAAACCATGCACTATTCTAATTGCCATTTTTATGCTCATAAGCATAGGCTTGTCTGCTTGTAAGCAAGGAGATTCTCTACCATCAACATCACAGGAGGAAAGACTTTCTCCAACTTCAACATTTTTGCAAACCACGGAGTCAACTGCAACTCCTACGCCTACTCCCAAACCATCACAAATGACAACACAGTCTCTACCACTGCCAGAAGGAGCGTCGGTTGAGGGTTTTATATATAGTGACCCTGAGATGCGAATGCAGGTGATGATACTTAATAAGGAATGGGGATATTTTAAGGAGGAGCAAACGGGGCAGGTGTTTTTCTATAACTACGAGAAACAGGATTTGGAAAACTTAATATCCATATCGGCTTACGAAGCCGCCGGTGATGCGCAGAAGATAATGGAATCATTATGGGCCTCAATGACAAGCCAATACGATTCTATGGGAGCTGTGTTTAATGAAGCTGCTCAGGTGCCTGTCGGAGAGAGAATTATAGCTACGGCTTATCTGTATGGCTTAGATACTGGAACTACGATAATATCCTGTACATTCCTATTATGGAATACTGAAGATATGGTATACCTGTGTACGACAAGTAATGACCATGCTCATTCGCAGGAAGTATTTGACGCCCTTATGGATATCTTGACATCCTTCCAGGCATTGGAATAAATGACTTTGTCTAAAATTTCAACACGCTCCTGAATTCAAATTAGAGCAAATTCCCTTTCTCATCAAACGGGAAATCAAAAGGCTATATTTTCCTATCCCCTCCTTTATGAAAAAACTTTACGAAAAAAATTTCTTCTCCACTTGTTTTTTCGTTATTTCTATATATAATGGTATACGAAGGCTTTGTTAGTCTTGGCTAATATTTTTCAAAAAGCTTGCTATTGCTTTCTTTTTGACAGAAATCGGGGAGAAAAATCGTGCGAAAATTGCCTCTTATGATGGCTCCGGTCGGACAGGAGCATACCATTATTGAATGTAATATAGAACATAAGCTCAAAAAGCATTTGGAAACATTAGGGATTCTTCCCGGTGAAAAAATCACACCAATTTCCTCCCGTGCGGGAGATTTAATTATTCGTGTTCGAGACAGCCGCCTTGCTATTAATATGGGGTTGGCTTCTAAAATATTTGTTTCTTAAAAGAAAAACACATCAGGAGGGGAATATGTCAGAATCAGCAGCCGAAAATGTTAGACTGGGCAACCTTTCACCGGGACAAAGCGGTGTTGTTGTTCGTGTTATGGGAGAGGGTCCCATCAGGAGACGTCTCTTTGACATGGGAATCACGCCCGGTGCCGCTATTATTTTGCGTAAGGTAGCACCTTTGGGTGACCCCATCGAAATAACGGTACGCGGATATGAGCTAAGTCTCAGAAAAGCGGAAGCGGAAGCGGTAGAAATAAAGCTTTAGTCTTTAATTTTTTTGAAGTGAAAGGAGTTCTATCATGGCTATTAGAGTTGCGCTTGCGGGAAATCCGAATTCCGGCAAAACGACACTGTTCAATGAACTTACGGGAAGCACCGCGCATGTCGGAAACTGGCCCGGCGTTACGGTGGAAAAAAAAGAGGGAAAATATAAAAAGGGAACTGCACCGATAGAAATCATTGACCTTCCCGGTATTTACTCTCTATCCCCTTATACCCCGGAAGAAGTCATTTCCAGGAATTTTCTTCTGGAAACCGCGCCGGATGTCATCATAAATATTATTGATGCAACGAATCTCGAGAGAAACCTTTATCTCACGACTCAGCTTCTTGAGCTGGATTGCCCCGTCGTGGTCGCTCTAAATATGATTGATATGGTCGAAAAGACACAAACGAAGCTGGATGTTTCCAAGCTTTCACAGGCCTTGGGCGTTCCGGTTTCTCCTATTTCCGCGCTTCGCGGCAAAGGCGTTGCAGACCTCATGAAGCAGGTCGAAAAATCTGTACAAGAAAAAAGAAAAGGAAATAGTATTCTCCTTGATTCTTCCCTGCGAGAGGTTTTGAAAAAAACTGCCGCCGTGTTAGAAAGCACTGACACGTCACACGCTTTATTTCAAGCGGTGAAGGTTTTAGAAGGCGATGCCCTCACGAACGAGCAAATATCAGAAACCATACGGTCTGATATTGATATGTTGAAAGAGGAAGCCGCCGCTTTCAGTGAATACAATGATGTTGAATCTCTTACCGCTGACCTTCGGTATTCTTATATCACTACCTATTATTCTCCTTTGATTCAAAAGCCCCAAAGCAAAGAAGGGCTCACACGGTCAGACAAAATTGATAAGGTCCTCACCAATCGAATCTTAGGAATCCCGATTTTCCTTCTCATGATGTGGCTGGTTTTTCATTTGACCTTTAGTGAATTTCTCATCACAGAATCTTTTTTTGAGATTCCGGGTCCCGGCGTGTGGATTCAAGGGCTTACGGAAACATTCATCGGATGGGTCGGCGGCGGCATTGAAGCTCTTCTGGAAAATATCGGTGCCGGAGAGATTGTCAGCGGACTTATCAACAATGGAATTGTCGGCGGTGTCGGCGGTGTTTTGTCCTTCATCCCGCAAATTCTTCTGATGTTTCTTTTTCTATCTATTATGGAGGACAGTGGATACATGGCGAGAGCCGCCTTCATTATGGATCGCGCACTTCGGAAGTTCGGACTTTCCGGCAAATCTTTTGTGCCGCTTCTGATGGGCTTTGGTTGTAGTGTCCCCGCTTTTATGGCTTCCCGTACCTTGGAATCCGAAAAAGACAGAAGAATCACCATGATGCTTACACCCTTTATGTCCTGCGGCGCGAAGGCACCGATTTATGCCGCCATCGGCGGTGCTGTCTTTTCTAACCACAGCGGAATAGTCACATTCGGCATTTATCTTTTGGGTATTGTTGTTGCAATTATTTCCGGTATTATTTTGAAATTGACCGTATTCAAAGGCGACGCGTCACCTTTTATTATGGAGCTGCCGGCTTATCACGCGCCGCGTCTCAAGAATCTTCTTTTACATTTGTGGGACAAGCTAAAGGGCTATGTGATTCGTGCCGGTACTATTATTCTGGCATCTACCGTTGTGATTTGGTTTTTGGCAAACTTCGGCTTTGACGGAGGAAGCTTCGGAATGGTAGAAGAAAACAGTGCCATAAGTATGCTCGGCGTGGTCGGCAATTTTATTAAGGGCTTTTTCATTCCCATGGGCTTCGTCAGCGGCGAAGAAGGCTGGAAAGCCGCTGTTGCCATTATCACCGGTCTTATCGCAAAGGAAGCGGTTGTCTCTACTATGGGTGTTCTTTACGGCGCGGAGGGTGACGCGCTGGAGGATGAGGGTGCAGCTTCTATTCTAAGTACCGCTTTGGTCGCAAGCTTCTCCCCGCCTGCCGCTTTGGCATTCATGGCATTTAACCTTTTAAGTATTCCTTGTATGGCAGCCGTC
>JGI994J12354_10001388_pt1 | contig 24483 bp, 15 predicted proteins | sample IntmicLarv3ML3BL_FD_12354 | JGI IMG/M metagenome (IMG submission 12354)
CGCCGCCCCGCCGCGTTCTCCGCTTTCCAGAAGCAGAAAGGCGGCCAGCCGCTGTGGCGTTTCCATGAGGGTCAGGGCCTCCACCTTGTGCACAAAGCCGCGCAGGCGACGGGCAAAGGCGGCCAGCAGGGCCAGGGCCAGGGTGGGGTCTGCCGAAATGGCCTGAACGAGCCCGCTGCGGGAAAGAAAGAGGGTGCGCACCCCTTCAAGAGCCTGGGCATTCGCCGGGAAGGCCCCGCCCTCAAACACCGCTGCCTCACCAAACATTTCCCCGCCGCCGAAAAGATGCAGCACCGCCTCTTTGCCGTCGGGCGAAAGGCGGAAAACCTTGACGCGCCCGTCAAGAACCACATACACCCCCCTGGCCTCGTCGCCTGCCATGAAGATGAGGCTGTCTTTGGTGAAGGCAAGAATCTGGCAATGGGGGGCCAGGGCTTCCCGATGCCGTCTTTCAAGGGAGGCAAAGAGGCCGGAACCGGAAAAAAGGCTTTCCACAGGGTCATTGCCAGGGTCAGGCCTGTGTTTCTCAAGTTTTTTCACCATGCTCTCCAGTCATCAATCCTGTGCCGGGGGGAATACCCGCGAGATCAGCCCGCAAAACCGCGCAGGAAAGGCGTATCCGGCGAATCTTCCCGCCTGCGCAGAAAATGTCAAGGAAAAGCCGCTTCTGATGGGCAGGGGCCTTCCGTCAGGCCAGGCCCCCCGGCTCCCGCCAATTCTGTTGCAAAAAGTGCTTTACAGAGCGAAGCATAGAACGCTAAGATTCAAGATATTTTTCAACTGCTCCAGGAATGCTTGATCGTAAACCCTGTTCCACAGGGGCCTCCCGTCTGGTGGCCCCATTGATGGTGTTCGGCCTGTTCCGGCTGGCGTCAACTGTGGAGCCTTTTCCCGAAAACCTCTACTCCATCACGAGGCTCTCATGGCAGTGCAATTGCTTCCTCCGTTGCGTTTGGGTCTTGCCGGGTTCGGCACGGTCGGCTCCGGCCTTGTTCGTATCCTTGCAGAAAACAGAGAAAACACCATTGCCCGAACCGGACGTGAGATTATTATTACCTCGGTGCTGGTGCGAGACAAAAACCGCGCCCGTGCCGTTCCCCTGCCGGAAGGAGCCGCCCTTACCGATGACATGGAAGCCTTTATCAACACCCCCGATGTGGATGTCATCGTGGAAGTTATTGGCGGAACAACCACGGCAAAGGAACTGATACAACGCGCCCTGGCTGCGGGGAAGCATGTGGTAACCGCCAACAAGGCCCTGCTTGCGGAAACCGGGAACGAACTCTTCGCCCTGGCTGCGGAAAAAAACCTGCACCTCGGCTTTGAAGCCAGCATTTGCGGGGGCATACCCATTGTTGAAACAATGAAGCACGGCCTTGCCTCCAGCTCCTTGCAGGGCCTGATGGGCATTTTGAACGGCACCAGCAACTACATTCTTTCGCAGATGACCTCAAAGGGCCTTTCCTTCGAGGTTGCGCTGAAGGCCGCGCAGGAAAAGGGCTATGCCGAAGCCGACCCCACCTTTGACATCGAGGGCATTGACGCCGCCCACAAACTGGCCCTGCTCATCCGTCTGGGCTGGGGGGTGGAATTTCCCTTTGACAAGATGACCATCAAGGGCATTTCCCAGGTGCTGCCTGAAGACATCGAATACGCCCGCGCCTTTGGCTACCGCATAAAGCTCATTGCCTACGCCAAAAATCATCCGGAGGGCCTTGAGGCCTCTGTCAGCCCCACCCTGGTGCATGAAACCTACCTGCTCTCCCGCGTGGGCGACGCCTATAATGCCGTGCGCGTGCATGGCGATGCCGTGGGCTCCCTCTTCCTTCACGGCAAGGGCGCGGGCGATCTGCCCACAGGCAATTCCGTGGCCGCAGACATTTTCGCCATTGCCCGTGGCAGCATTCCCAACAATACCGGGTTCTGCTCCCTGCCGAAACCGGCAAAGCTCATTTCAAACGACGCTGTCACCAGCCCTTTCTATATCAGGCTTTCCATGAAAGACAGGCCCGGCGTGCTGCGTGATGTGGCCGCCATTATGGCCCAGCACAACATTTCCATTGCCCAGGCCATTCAGAAGAAAATTTCCGTGAACGACCAGCCCGACACGGACGAGTGCGTGCCCTTCACCATCATGACCCACGACGCGAGGGTGAGCGATGTGGAAAAGGCGCTGGCAGCCCTGGAATACATTCCCACAGTACAGCAAAAACCCGTATCGTACCGGGTTATGGCGAAAAACTTATCCTGAACAGGGCGTTGCCGGAGCAGGGCCAGAACCCTGCTCCGGCACCCGGCAGCATACCCAACAACAGGCGGTCCAAGGGGGGAAACGTGTTTGCCATAACACCCATAAAGCAAAGCGATTTTGTTGACCTGTACACGCTTTTTCAAGAGTTTGCCGCCTTTTCGGGTGAAAGCGAACTCCTGACCAATTCCCCCGAGGCCATGGTCAGGGAAGCCGACCTGATCACCGGCCTCATCGTGCGGGAAACCAGACTGTACAGTGTGCGCCCTCCCTTCCCGAAAAAGGCCCCCTGCCGGGCGGAGCCGACCGAGGGCCGGGCCGTAGCCTATATAAGCTGGGCCTTCATGTACAATACCTGGCACGGAAAAACCCTCTATATTGACGACCTGTATGTAATTGGCGAATTCAGACGCCAGGGCCTTGGCAAAACCCTGAGCATACGGGCCTTTGAATACGCGAAAGCCAACGGCTGCCATAGCGTCCGCTGGCTTGTGAAGCGTTCCAACATCAAGGCCATTGCCTTTTACCGTACCCTTGGCGTGTCCATTGACACTGAACGCTGTATCTGCTTGAAAATACTGTAGGGGCGAAGCTCACTGCCCAGTCTGCGGCCTTTGTCTGCCGACAAGCGCCACCATCAACGCGCCCGTTTTGGCGTCACGCACCTCTCCGACAGGGGCGGTCGCTGTCTGTTTGGCCTTCACCCCGGCCTTTCCCGGCCTTTCTCCCCTTTTCTCTTCCGGTTTCCGGCCTGAACGCGCCCCGGTGTTTCCAGAGGGCGCGCCTTCTTCCCCCGGGGCAAGGGAATGTACAAGGCTGGCCGCGCCCGAAGGCACGCGAACCGCGTCGGTCAGCAGGGCCAGCCCCTTGGGGCAGCAGGCATAACGGGCCGGTTCCCTGTGGTCGGGCAGACGAATAAGGTCGGAAATCACCCGCGCAACCATGGGCTCTGTCACCTGTGGCAGAGGCAGGCCCGCCTGCGCGAAGCGGGGGGAATCTTCCGCTTCCGGGGCGGCATGGGGCGGCGAACTCTCGCCCTCGTCGCGCATGGCCTCTTCATACAGGGCTTCAAGTTCGGCAAGGTCAAAACCAGGGAAAGCACCGGCCCGCGCTCCCGGTTCTGTCCCTTCGGAACTCATGGGCCTTTGGGCCAAAAGGCAGGACAGGGCCAGACTCTGCTTGGCAAGTTTGGCCTGTGCCGCCAAAGAGGCCAATTGAGCCGGGGCGTCCTTGGCTGGACATAGGAAATGGCACCAGCCTGTAAAATGCGGCGAAGGCGGGTAATAGGCCCTTTGCCCGAACATGGGGCAGGGGCCCTTGTGGGGGCAGGGGGCCAGAATTTCCATGCCTGCGGAAAGGGCCGCAGCGCGAGCGGTACAGAGAGAGCGGCTGCCAAGCCGGGTTCCCGGCTCAACAAGAAAGAGCCTGCCGCCGGGCTTCAGCAGCCGCGCCGCAACGGCCACGGAACGCTCCACCCGTTCTTCCGGGGTGCGATTTTTCAGGGGGGTGAGCTCGTTCAGCACATTCCCGGCCATAATCAGGGAGTATCCGTCATTTTCCGGTGTTGCCGCCCGTGAAAGGGCCACCTCCAGCGGAGCGCGTAGGGTGGTAAACCGCCACGGGCCATCCTTTTCGGCCCCAAGCTCGCGAAACAGGGCCAGCCCTGCGGAAAGGGGCCGCTCCGACACGTCGCTGCACACAAAGGTCATGGGCGTATCGCGCAGATCGGGCCGGGCGCACCACAGGGCCAGGGGCAGGGTAAGCGGCCCGCTGCCAAGGTCGAGAATGCGGGAATGCTTGCCAAGCCCGAGATCAAGCTGGGGAATGAGCCAGCCGAGGCGGTACAGGTTCCACGGCAGAAAATAGTAGAGATAGGCACTGACAAGGCGGGAATGCGTCCAGTACGAATGGCGCAGCTCCGCGCGTTCACTGGTCAGAATGCGGGAAAGCTCCTGCACGGCAAAGGGCAGCTCGCGCTTGCGGGCCTGGGGCACCGGCGCGGTACGCGAAATGGCGGCAAGGCNCCTGCCAATGGCCCTGTGGAGAGCGGGCTTGGGGGGGGCAAGAAGATTGGGCATGGAAAATGGGGTAGTGGCTGGTTGTGAAGGTGGATGGGAACAGGCCCTAGTCAAGCCCCATGGCCTTCCCCACCTTCTTCATAATTTTTTTGGCCTTGGCCAGGGGCTTGGCCGTTTCAATCTGGGCAAATTCACGCAGCAGCTCTTCCTGCCGGGAGGAGAGGCGGGTGGGAATTTTCACCCGGACATCCACCAGCAAATCTCCGCTCGATTCCCGCCCAGGGTAGGGCAACCCCTTGCCCTTGATGCGGAAAATCTCGCCATGCTGGGTTCCGGCCGGAATATCCACGGTAATGGGCTCGTCAAGGGTGGGAATCTCGATTTTCCCGCCAAGGGCGGCCTGCACCATGGGTATTTCCTGCATAAAAATGAGGTTTTGCCCTTCGCGCTCAAAGGTTTTGTCGTCTTCCACCTGAATGACCACATAGAGGTCTCCGGGTGCGCCGCCGCTCAGCCCTGCCTCGCCCTCTTCCCTCAGGCGAAGCCTGTTGCCGGTATCAACCCCGGCGGGAACGCGTACGGCAAGCTCGCGAACCTCTTCAACAATGCCGGTGGCCTTGCAGCGGGGGCAGGGGTGGGGAATAATCTCGCCCGCGCCATGGCATACGGGGCAGGGCACACTGATCTGGAAAAAGCCCTGGGAGTGGCGAATCTGGCCGGCCCCGCCGCACTGGCGGCACTGTTCCTTGCTTGTGCCCTTTTCCGCGCCGCTGCCGCCGCATACCGGGCAATTCTTGTGGCGCGGTATGGAAATGGAAACCGTATCACCCTTGGCAGCCTGACGGAAATTGATGGTCAGGTTGTAGCGCAAATCGGAACCGCGCTGGGCACGGGGGCGTCCACCACGGCGGCCCCCCATGCTGAAGCCGAAAAGATCACCGAAAACATCGCCAAAATGCGCGAAAATATCTTCGTTCGAGGCAAAGCCCGCATTGCCGCCAAGCCCGGCATGACCAAACCTGTCGTACTGGGCCCGCTTTTCCGCGTCACGCAGCACATCGTAGGCTTCAGCCGCTTCCTTGAATTTGGCCTCGGCTTCGGGGTTGTCGGGGTTGCGGTCCGGGTGGTGCTGCATGGCCAGCTTGCGGTAGGCCTTTTTTATTTCCTCGCCAGAGGAAGTGCGCCCCACGCCCAAAACTTCGTAATAATCTCGCTGTGTCGCCATGGCGGGTTAATCTTCGGCAGAGAGGTTGATGACATCTTCCTCGTTCAAGGGAACATAGTACGACATATCTTCTGGCATGATTTTGCCTGCGGCGATTTCACGCAGGGCGGTTACCACTTCCTTGTTGCGCGATTCGACAAGGGCGGGGTAACCTTCACGAAACTGCTGCACACGTTTGATAGCCATCTGGACAAGCAAAAAACGGTTATTCACGCGACGCTGGCAATCTTCGACTGTAATACGAGCCATATAAACTCCTTTCAATACCTTTTCACCATAAAGGTAAGCGATTAGAGATACGCATCTTTTTATCCCCTGTCAACCCCTGCCAACAGGGGTGTTGTGGGAAAAACGCATATACAGTATCCTTCCTCCCGCTGCCCCTGTTTTTTGTGTCGAAACCGTCAACCCTGCGCCAGCGGAATTCCCCTTGCCCTGCGACCATGCCATGCCACAGCCCCTTCCCCTCATTGCCGTAGCCGTCAGCGGCGGCGCGGACAGCCTGCATACCCTGCTCACCCTCAAGGATGCCGGCTACCCTGTCTTTGCCCTGCACGGCATCTTCGGGCAGGGCCTACTGGCGGAATTTGCCCGCCACATGCACGGCCACGCCGCTTTCCCTGACAGGGACCCCGAAATTTCCGCTACAGGCCAACAAAGCACAGAGGCTCGGGCCGCTGACGGGCACATCCCTGTTGCCGAAGAGGCTGGCGCCCTGCCAGAGCTTCGCGCCGTCTGCCGCTCTTTTGGCATTCCCCTGCATGTTGCCGACCTCTCCACCCCCTTTGTGGAAAGGGTGGTTCGGCCCTTTGTGCGGGCCTTTGCCGAGGGCGCAACCCCGAACCCCTGCGCCCTGTGCAATGCCGAAATAAAATTTGGCCTGCTTCTTGATGCCGCTCTTGATCTGCGCGCCGATTTTCTTGCCACAGGCCACTACGCCCGGCTTGAGCGCCAGGGCGACCCCGAAGTTCACCCTGTCTGTGCAGGGCAGTTATCGGCAAGCGCCGAAGCCTCCGGCCTTCCCCCTTTCCGGTTCGGCCCTGCCGCCTGTTCCGGAAAGGGCTCGCTGCCTGCCCTGCTCCAGGGTGAGGATACCTTCAAGGATCAGAGTTATTTTCTGGCCCTCGCCCCGGTGGAGAGGCTTGCCCGCGCACTCTTTCCCCTTGGCCCCATGAAAAAGGAGGCTGTGCTTGCAGCCCTTGCCGAACGCGGCATTTCCCCTCCGGTGGTCGAAGAGAGCCAGGAAATCTGTTTCATACCGGGAAACCTGTACAGGGAATTTCTGCCCTTCATGGCCCAAAGGCTGGGCATTGCCCTGCCGGGGGAAGGCCCCATGCGCCTGCCCGAAGGCACGCGGCTGGATACGCACAGGGGCCTGTGGAACTATACCGAAGGTCAAAGGCGCGGCCTGGGCGTGGCCTGGAGCGAACCCCTCTATGTTCTGCGCAAGGACGCGCCGTCAAACACCCTGTATATCGGGCCAAAACCCGCCCTGCGCTGTGACAGGCTCTTGTGCGCGGAAATGAATATTCTTCTTCCCCCTGAAGAATGGCCTGCCCCCCCGGAAGAATATGGCGCGGCCACCCCTTGCCCCGCTTCCTCCATCACCAGGGCTGTATGGGTGAAAACCCGCTACCGCTCAGTCCCGCGTCAAGCCCTTGTCACCCTTGAATTCCCTTCTGAAACCGGGCGGCCATCGGCCATTGTGCGCTTCCACGAACCGGACAGCGCCGTTGCGCCGGGCCAGCTTTGCGCCCTGTATATTCCCGCCGGAGGGCCGATGCGGCTGGTGGCTGGCGGCATTATCAGTTCCGTGGAAGGGGGGGAGTTGTTTCCCCGGTAAAGCCCGGTTCCGTGCGGACTTGTGAACAAAGGCCGCGCTCCCCTTGCGGGGCGGCCGCTGACCTGACCGCCCACGCCCGCATTGTGCCTTCATGCACAATGCGGTCCAGGCTTTGGCGGGTTTTACAAAAATACTCTCCGCTGCAATGCCCCTTGAAGTTTTTTTAAAAAAAGGTGAAGGTGAATAATAGTTTTTAATTTTCCCTTTTTGCGCCTTTGCCTATGTACCCGTTCCAAGCGCATTGTTTGGACGCCTTGGCCCTGCAAGGGGGTGTACGCCTCCTGAAACCATCCCAACACGCCTATGAACAGGCACCCTGAAGAGTGCGCCATGGAAAACCCGCTTTTTCTTGGTCTTGATATTGGCTCCACCACGGTGAAGCTGGTATTTCTTGATGCCAGCGCCTCTATCATCCATACCGACTACCAGCGGCATTTTTCCGACATTGGCAGCGCCCTTGGGTCCATGCTCCAGGGGGCGGCCCCGCATGTCTCCGGCGCACGCTTCCTTCCGGCCATTGCCGGTTCTGCGGGCATGGCCCTTTCCAAGGCGGCGGACATTCCCTTTGTGCAGGAGGTTATCGCCTCTACCATCAGCCTTCGCCATGCTCTTCCCGATACGGATGTTGCCATTGAACTTGGCGGGGAAGACGCGAAGATCACCTTTTTCAGCGGTTCCATAGACCAGCGCATGAACGAAACCTGCGCCGGAGGAACAGGGGCCTTCATCGACCAGATGGCCTCCTTCCTGCAAACCGACGCCTCGGGGCTGAACGATCTCGCTTCCCGCCATACAACCATCTACCCCATTGCCGCCCGCTGCGGGGTGTTTGCCAAAACCGACATCATGCCCCTGCTGAACGAGGGCGCTGCCCGCGAAGATATTGCGGCCTCCATCTTTCAGGCCGTGGTCGATCAAACCGTTGGCGGGCTGGCCTGCGGGCGCAGTATTCAGGGCCGGGTGGCCTTTCTTGGCGGGCCGCTCCATTTTCTGCCCGAACTGCGCAAACGCTTCATCAAAACTCTGGGTCTCGCCCCGAATCAGGTGCTGTTCCCGAAAAACGCCCTCTGCTTTGTCGCCCTTGGCGCGGCCCTTGAAATGCGCCGATGCCATGAGGGGCGCAGCACGACCCGGCATACCGCCACGCCACGCGAATGGGACCTTGAAGAACTTGCCGCCTGCATACGCCAGACTGTGCAGGCCATACGCGGGGAAACCGCCCCCCTGCCGCCCCTTTTCGCAACCAAGGGAGAATACAAGGAATTTCAGGCCCGTCATGCCCGAAACACCACCCCGAGGGCGCCTCTGCACGAGCACAAGGGGCCTGTCTTTCTGGGCATGGACATAGGTTCCACAACCATAAAGGCCGCGGTTATTGACAAAAAGGGCACCCTGCTTCACTCCCACTATTCCCACAGTCAGGGCGAGCCCCTGGCCGCCGCACGGAACATTCTCTCGGAAATATACGCCGCCCTGCCAGCCGGGGCCTACCTTGCCCGTTCCGGGGCAACGGGCTACGGCAGCGGGCTTATCCGCTCTGCCTTTGGCGTTGACGTGGACGAGGTGGAAACCGTGGCCCACTTCAGAGCGGCGCGGGCCCTGCACCCGCAAGCCAGCTTCATTCTGGACATTGGCGGGCAGGACATGAAGTGCATGCACATCGCGGACGGGGTTATTGACCGCATCATGCTGAACGAAGCCTGTTCCGCCGGGTGCGGGGTGTTCATTGAAACCTTTGCCAAATCGCTGGGTATGGACAATGCCCTCTTTGTCGCCGAGGCCATCAAGAGCAAAAAGCCTGTTGACCTTGGCTCGCGCTGCACGGTGTTCATGAATTCCAAGGTCAAGCAGGCCCAGAAAGAGGGGGCCACGGTCGGCGATATTGCCGCCGGCCTTGCCTATTCTGTTATCCGAAACACCCTGTACAAGGTGATAAAGGCTCCGGACGCCTCGGTTCTCGGCTCTCATGTGGTGGCACAGGGAGGGGCCTTTTTCAACGATGCCCTGCTCAGGGCCTTTGAACTGCTGCTGGGCCGCACCATTTTCCGCCCGGATATTTCGGGTCTGATGGGCGCATACGGGGTGGCCCTGATGGCCCGCACCGAATGGTCGCAACTGCCCTCACTCCCCGCTACGGCCCAAAGCTCGCTCATCACGGCCGAGGCTCTGACCGATTTCAACTGGGAAAGCAAAACCCTGCGCTGCCAGGGGTGCGGCAACCGTTGCCTCATCACCATAAACCGCTTCAACACCGGGGGAAAGCACTGCTCTGGCAACCGTTGCGAAAAGGGCGGCATTCATGCCGGAATCGAAGGAGGCACCCCGGCGGCCAACCTGTATTCCTACAAATACAGGCGATTGTTCGATTTTTATACCCCCCTGCCAGCTGCAGAGGCCCCGCGTGGGGTTGTGGGCATTCCCCGCGCCCTGAACATGTACGAAAACTACCCCTTCTGGTTCACACTTTTTACCCGCCTTGGCTTCCGGGTGGAGCTTTCCGCCCCCTCTTCCAAAAAACTCTACAACAGCGGCATTTCCACCATTCCCTCGCAAACGGCCTGTTACCCGGCCAAGCTGGCCCACGGCCATGTGCTCGAACTTGCGCGCAGCGGGGTAAAGCACATCTTTTTCCCCTGCATTTCCAACGAAGACAAGGAATTTTCCGAAGCCACGGGCACCTATAACTGCCCTGTGGTCACAGGCTACCCGGAACTGCTGCGCCTGAATATCGAGGAACTTGCCGAACGCGGCGTTACCCTGCACACACCCTTTCTTCCCCTGGACAAGGCAGAGATACTGGCTAACCAGATTGTGCCCCTTCTTGACGCCATTTCCCGCTCATCCCCTCCCGGCAAACGGGAAATTGCCAGGGCCATTGGCGCTGCCGTGGCGGAAAAGGAACGGTTCCGCACCCATATGCAGCGCGTGGGCAGGCGTGTGCTGAACCATGTTCTTTCCGGACAGGGGCCCGAATTTGCTGTGGTTCTTTCCGGGCACCCCTACCACATCGACCCCGGCATAAACCATGGCATTGCCGACATGATCGCCGCCATGGGGGTTGCCGTGCTCACCGAAGACAGTGTAGCGCACCTGAAGAGTGACGGCCCCATGCCAGCCCTGCGCGTGGTCAACCAGTGGACCTACCATGCCCGCCTGTACCGCGCTGCCGCCATTTCGGCCCAGTTCAGGCGTGCGGGCTTTGTGCAGCTTACCTCTTTCGGGTGCGGCCTTGACGCCATCACCTCCGAACAGGCTCAGGAAATTATGGAATCTTCCGGCAGGTTATATACCCTGCTGAAAATCGACGAGGGCGCCAACCTCGGGGCTGCCCGCATACGCATTCGTTCCCTGCTGGCAGCGGAACAGGCCAGGGCCGGACGGCGCAATGCGCCACGGAGGCAAGAGGCCCGAAGGGTCGCGGGCCCCACGCGAAAGCCCCCTGGCTCTCCGCCCGGTGGCGGGTTCATGCACACCCTGCGAAGCGGAAACCTGCCCGGAAAAGCCCTGCACACCCTGCATGGGGCGGCCTCGGTTCCGGTGCTTCCCATTCTTGCCGGCATGAAGGAAAGCGTGGTCTCTTCCATCATACAGCTTCCGGTCATGCCCGATTCCTGCAACCTCTGCTCCAACTATGCGGGCTTAGGTACTTCCAGCGAGCTCACCACCCCCGACAGGAGCCTGCTGCTGCTTCCCCGCACCCAGGTAGAACCCCCGTCAAGCGGAAAACGTGGAAAAAGCATGGCCTGCACTTCATGCGGGGCCAGAGCCACGCCGCCTGTGTTCACCGAGGCGATGCGCCAGACCCATACCCTGCTGGTGCCGCAACTCTCGCCCGTGCATTTCACCTATGTGGAAATGGCTGTGGGGGCCGACGGCTACAAGGTGGAACTGCTGCCCCATGTTTGCCGGGAAGCCATTGAGATCGGCCTGCAATACGTTAACAACGACATGTGTTACCCCGCGCTCATGACGGTGGGCCAACTCATTCTCGCCGTGCGCAGCGGCAGGTACGATACCCGTTCCATCGCCCTGCTCATGTCGCAAACCGGGGGCGGGTGCCGGGCCACAAACTACATTCCCTTCCTGCGCAAGGCCCTTGAAGATGCCGGGTTCGGGCACATTCCTGTCCTGTCCTTCAATATTTGCGGCCTGGGCGATCATCCCGGCTTTTCGGTAAGCTCGGCCATGCTGAAACGCATTATCCGGGGGGCCATTCTCGGTGATGTGCTGGCCCGGCTGTATTACCGCACCCGGCCCTACGAAATGAACCCCGGAACAACCGATGCCGTACTCGGAAAAATGCTTGAATTTTGTGAGGGTGCTGTTCTTGATGCGTGTTCGTCAGTCTTTGTCCGCACCCTCGACCAGGTGGCGGCCAGCTTTGCGTGCATTCCCGTGCGCGATGAAATCCGGCCCAAGGTGGGCGTGGTGGGCGAAATTTATCTGCGCTACAATTCGGATGCCAACAACAATGTCATGAACGTGATAGAGGCCGAAGGGGGCGAGGCTGTTCCCGGCGATATTGTCAACTTCCTGCTCTACTGCCTGTACGATGATATTTTCCGGGCCAAAAACCTTGGCGGGCCGCTTTCCCGGGCCCTGAAAAAAAGGTTTTTCATCTGGTGGGTCGAACGGTTGCGCTCGCACGCCCGCAAGGTTTTTGCCCGCTACCCGCGCTTCGGGCACATTGCCACCCTCTATGAGCTGGCCGACTTGGCTGCTTCGGTAATCGGCCTTGGTCACCAGACAGGGGAAGGCTGGCTGCTCACAGCCGAGATGATAGACTACCTGGAAAGCGGCGTTCCCAATGTTGTCTGCCTGCAACCCTTTGCCTGCCTGCCCAACCACATCACCGGCAAGGGCGTGATCAAGGAACTGAAAAAACGCTATCCCCTCGCCAATATCGCCGCTGTTGACTACGATTCCGGGGCCAGCGAGGTAAACCAGCTCAACCGTATCAAGCTCATGATGGCTGTGGCCCACAAAAATCTGGCGCGGTAAAATGCCTCGGGCCACCGGAAAACCCGGTGGCCCAATGTTTTTTCTAAGGCAATTTAACTTTGAAACGCTGCACTCGGCGTTAGCGGCGAAAATACATTTCGCCTCCTCCTCGTTTGCGCGGACGAGGCTCGCGCCATCGTCCGTTAGGGCATTTTCAAAGTGAAAATGCCCTATACGGAAAAAGACCTATTCCTCTTCTTCCTCTTCCTGCGGTTTCAAATGATCAGGCACTATGCACATCTTGATGAGCAGGGGCTTCAGGAACGACCAGCGGATGCCGATTTCGTATTCTTCTTCAAGGTCACGAATGGCGTCCCAGCAGTTGTGGCAGGGCGCAACAACCAGCTTGGCCCCGGTTGCCAGAATCTGATCGCGCTTGGTGGACAGGGCGATGTTCCTCTGCTTGCGGTAAAGGCCAACGCCGTTGAACCCGCCGCCGCCGCCGCAGCAATAGTTATAGTCCTTGCTCATCTCCATTTCGCGGAAATCTTCGGCAATATAGGTCATGATTTCCCGCGTAAACCTGGAAAGACCATGGTTGCGCACATAGTTGCAGGAATCTTGCAGGGTGACCGGCTCCTTGATCTTCTTGTCAGGGTCAATTTTCAGCTTGCCCGTGCGAAGAGCTTCAGCAACCCACTGCACATAGTGAATGTACTCCACAGGAGAGTCGCCGCTTTCTATGCCGCACCAGTAGGGGCCTTCTATAACAGTGGCACGGTGGGCATGGCCGCATTCGGTGCCGATAACACGCTTGGGCCGCAGACGCTCAATAGCCCCATGCACCGCTGTCACGTTGATCTTGCAGGCTTCCCAGTCACCCGCGAACATGGCAAGGGAGGTTTGCTCCCACCCGGCGCTCGGCACTGTCCAGTTTTCACCGGCAAGGTGGAAGAGAATGGCCGCTTCCGCCACGTCTTCCGGGTAGTGCTTGGGTTCGCGGGCGTTCAGGGTGTACATGATGTCCGCGTCTTCCTTGTCAACAGGAATTTCAAGACCCGGCCATTCTTCCCCGTTTTCTTCCGCCATCCATTCGCAGGTATCCACCCAGTCTTCGCTGGTAACGTCCATCTGCGCCTGGTAAACACGGTGCATACCCGCGCCAATCTTCAGTTCCCAGGGAACAAACCCCTGCGAATACAAAAGCCCGCGCATGTAGCTGTTCATAACGCCAACGTCAATGCCATGGGGGCAATACTGGCTGCAACGGTTGCAGCAGGTACATTTCGCCCAGGCATATTCCATGGCCCGAATCATGAAGGCCGTGTCAACCTGCCCTTTACGGCGAACCATTTCGCCGAGGGTGGACTGAATCTTGTACGAAGGCACCTGCGTGGGGTCCTGGTTGTTACAGCGGTACAAGAAGCAGGCATCAGCGCACATTCCGCAATGGGCGCAAATTTCAAGCCAGGTTCTTGTGCGGCTTTTGCAGGTGTTTTGAATTGAGTTCCAGAGCTTGTCAGTATCAACTTCAAGCTGCTGCATTTCTTCGTAATATTGCTTGCCGCCCTTGTCACCCAGAAGAGCTTTCAAATCTTCTTCTGTGTTGATGGGCGTTCTATTACAGAACTGACCTTCAGGCATTGTTCGCTCCTTATGATGGCCTGTGCATAAAAATCCGTGACGACCTGATTTTTCGGCCTTTCGTCACGCCGCATCCAGGGGCGGGCAAACACGAAAGGCTGACGCACTCATGAAAAAATATTCTGCCTTACCAAGGGAAACAGGGGCCACGAAAGGCCCCGCCACGCTTGATGCCGAAATCTGCGCCAATCTGCCAGCGAGAGGCAAAGTACAGCGCAATGTGGGAGAGCTTGGTGAACGGAGCCAGAATCAGCATCAACTGACCGCTCAGAATGTGCACCAGCAGCCACGCGTCGTAGTTGGCCGTGCCAAGCCTTGCGACAAAGCCTGTGACAAAGGGAACCGCCACCAGAAGGATGATGCAATAATCATACGCTGTGGTGAGGATGCGCACCTTGGCAAGGGCAATGCGGCGCAGGGTAATGAGAGCAAGGCCAACAAGGGTTCCAATGGTAAGTACATCGGCAACGCCCTGGGGCAGAGAGGGCAGGGAGAAGCCGAACTTCATGCTGAGAAGCTCGTTGTGCCCTGTCAGAAAGAGCGGCACAAGCACAGCGCCAAAGTGCAGAAGGAAAAAGCAGGTGGTCATGAAGGGCTGGGCGCGCCAGCCGCAGGTGCCAAAGGGAATGAGCCAGCGGCCGATGGAATACAGGCCGCCCTGCATACCACGGGCCATGTGCGGCCTGTAGGCAACCCTTTCCAGTCTCCAGTTAAGACCCTTGAAATACAGCACAAGACGAGTAATCAAACCGATAAAAAATACCGAAAGCGAGATAACCAACCCCGGCCCGGTAAGAAATGTCAAGACCTGTTCCATGAAACTCTCCTTGCAAGCGGGTCACTTGCGCGGTGTATCGCCCTATTTCAACCCGAGGCGGTCTTTGGGCCGCCCTTTCAAGAAATACAGGCAGGTGTTTGTATTGTCAGGCAACGGGGTACGCCAAAACCCTGGGCCTTGTGCCGGGCCCCCCTGCTCTGGCGGCGAACATGGCTTCCGCCTGCGCCAGTGCTGCGGGCAAGGGTTTCCGCCCCCGCGCCCAAGCCCTAGTACCGTCTCATGGGTTTGTCATTTCCTGTGAGAAACAGGAAGAACCCCAGCAAAACAATAAGCCCGCCCCCCATTAAAAGGTAGGTAACGGTTTTGGTAGCGAGCATGAACTCGTGCAGTGAGTAAAAAACTGTTTCCATCCCACTTCTCCTTGCTTCGCAAAGCCGGGCAGTGCGCCGGGCGGTGAGTTTTTTTGTGCTGCCCAGGCAGGGTTTTCTGCCTGGGCCATTCCCGTATGGGGAACCATTGATCAGTGCGGGCCGTGCCCGAACAGAATCAATGGGCCTCGTCCTTGTAATCGGGGTGCTCGTAGAGCACCGGCATGAGCGTGCAGATAACACGATACGCCGTGACTATGAGGGTTACCACGAAAATGGAAATGGCTATCTCCATCCAGCTCGGGAAGTACCGCTCAACTGATGAAAGCTGATAGTTGAAGGCTATCTGGCTGACAATGAAGCGGTTCAGCACTATACCGAGAATAGCCAGAACCGAGGCAACCCGGATAAGCACCGCGCGTTTTTCACGCGCTCCAATGGCATAGAGGAAGGCGGGCAGGGCCACAAAGCCAAACATTTCTGTAAGGAAGAGCGCCCCGTACCCGGTGCACAGGTACTTGAAGTTGTTATCCATGGCAACGCCGTAAAAGCGTATGCAGAAGTAGCCCGCCATGACAAAGGCCGCGGCCTTGCCAAAGCCGAGCACAACGCCTTCCGCCTCGCGCAGGTGGGTATCGTCCATCTTGTGGTGCATGCCCTTGTGGGCGAGCATTCCTTCAAAAACCACCATGGAAAGACCGGCGTACATGCTCGATATGAAGAAGAACACGGGCAGGAAGCTGGAATACCACAGGGGGTGCATCTTTGAAGGGGCGATGAGATACAGTGCGCCAAGGGACGACTGGTGCATGGTGGAAAGAATAACCCCAAGTATGGTCAGGGGCATGGTCAGTTTCAGGATGATGTTCCGGGGAGCCCGCCAGCCAAGCCATTCACAGGCCGCCGGGGAAAACTCTATGCCGAGCACCGATACATACAGGAACACGCAGAGGCCAACCTCAAACAGAATGGAGGTTGTGCCCTGGGAAAGGAATATGGGGTATACGAGCCGCCACGGCTGACCAACGTCGTAATGCAGGGCGATCACCACAAAGGCGTAGCCCAGAAAGGCCGTGGTAATGGCGGGCCGCACTGCCGAGTGGGTGTGGCGCAGGCCGAATATGTAACAGGCCGAAGAGGTGACGTAGCCGCCGGCCGCAAGAACAACACCGCAGAGCAGATCAAAGCTGATCCACAGGCCCCAGGGGTTGTTGTCGTCCAGGGCCGCTACCCCGCCTATGCCCTGGGTAAAGCGCAGCACGGTGATGTACAGGCCGACCAGAATGATGAGTGCCGTAACAATATTTCCCGGAGTGGCCCATGACTTGGGGGTTTGTGCATGTGTGGTCATCAGGAGTTCTCCTCGCTACCGGCAGTTTCCGGGGCCTCCGCCTCTTCGGCGGGCGGCGCAAACTTCGCTTCCGTTTCTTTTATCGCTTCTTCGCGGGCTTTTTTCACCTCCCGCGATATGGCGGTTTCCTTGTCTTTTTCCGCCTTGGCAAGGGCCTTGGCGCGAACCTCGCCCTCTTCCTCGCGTGTTGCGTCAACAGCGTGTTCCACGGCTTCCTGCACATCGTCTCTGGTCATCTGCTCGCGGCGTTTGCTGATGGCATAGGCCCCGCCAAGCAGTACCGGCCATATGCCCGCCACCATGGCGACCGCGCCAAGGGCGCCGCTCGTCAGCTCAGGGGCAGAGGTGCGGCCAAGCTCGGGCTGGCCGAGTTCGGCATGGGGAACCGGCCCGATATAGAGCCAGTTGGTTCCGCCCATCTCCGTTTCGCCATACACGGCGTTCACATAGAGGTCGGGACGGCTTGCGATGCGTTTTTTGGCGATGGTCAAAAGGTCGGTACGCTTGCCAAAGATCAGGGCCTCTTTGGGGCAGACCTCAACGCAGCCGGGCAGCTTGCCTTCGGCAATACGCGGGGCGCACATGGTACATTTGTATACCAGCGGGTCCCAGGCACTGTTGTAATCATAGGAAGGAACATAGAAGGGGCAGGCTATCATGCAATAGCGACAGCCAACGCAAAGGTCAGGCTTGTAGACAACCGGGCCTTCCTTGGTTTTGACAAGGGCCTTGACAAAGCAGGCAGAGGCGCAGGCAGGTTCCTGGCAATGGTTACACTGGTGCTTGCGGAACACAGGCCCATTTTTCGTTTCGTACTTGTTCACCACCGTATGGGTGTTGCAGTCTGTGCGGCGCTTGTTTGCCAGAATATACAGTTCCTTGAAATCAGGCGCTTCCGCATCAGGGTTTTCTTTGAATTTCGGAAAAGAATTTTTGTTTACTGTAAAGCAGCCCTCTTCGCACTTGCGGCACCCGATGCAGCGGACAGAGTCGTGCAAAACGCCGACAGCATCAGGGTGACCGTTGAAAGACGTTGTAGAGGCCGCGGTTGCCACAGAAGCTGGCAGGGTAGCGCCAACACCGGCTGTTAACATTAATTTGAGAAAGTTTCTCCGTTGCATGGCGGCTCCTTCTACTTCATACGCGGCGTGTGACAGCCGCTGCAATCTGTTGCCAAAGGTTTCTGTTCCATAATTTCATGGCAACCCATGCATTGATTATGGTACGCCGCTTTCAGCGCAGGCAATTCCTTCCCATTCATCATGCCCGTTGTCGTGTTATGACAGGAAATACAACGCGGAGGCGTTGCCGACAGTGGAGAATAATGGTGGCATGAAGAGCACATGGTCAACTCGGAGGAGTGGAACACCCGGGCCAGTGTGTCGGCAGCAGCTTTTCCAGCAAGGTTGCGGACAATGGCCCCGTGGGGCAGCTTGCTCGGCTCGTATTCATTGGCAAGTACGCCAATTTCCACATTTTCAGGGACTTCAACCGCCCTGCTCGCGCGTTCTGTGGCTGCGGCCAGACGGTTTTCCACCGTGGCGCGGGCATGATCGGCACGGGCGTCTTGAGACAGGCCGGAAAGTTTTTCAGGCGTTGCCTCTGCCCGGTCAAGATCAGCGGGAACAGCATGGCAGGTGGAACAGGATGCGGGCTTCATGTCAAGGGACATGGTCGCATGGCAGGAAGCGCATTCGGGCCGCGCTGTGGCAACCGCGCTGTGGCAGCTTGCGCAACTGCGGCTGTTCAGGGCGTTGTGCATGGCCTTGTTCAGCGGAACAAACCCGCCCTCGGCCTTGCCGCCGACCGTATGGCAGGAACGGCAGGAATAGGTGCCCTTGTGGTGGCAGGTGGCGCAGTTTTCCGTGACAGTTTCATGGCGCTTGTGGTCAAAGCTCACAGGCAGCATGGAAGAACGCGTTGCGTCAGCCCTGCCTGATTCGGCAAACATGAGCACAAAATCGGGCTGTCCGGCTTCCATCCGCTTGCTTTTCAGCGGCTGGTCGGGGGCATCGGCAGCCGCACGCCATGCGGCGCCGGCAGAGTGGCAGGAACTGCACGCGATGGGCGCATTGGTCTTGCCCTCGGAAGCGAGGACGACATGGCAGCCAACGCACAGGGAGTGGGCCGATTCGCCCACGGTGAGGAAATCTGCAACCGGGCCGTATTTGCCCACAGCTTCAGGATTTTTGGCGAGAGTGGCAGCCTTTTCCGCGCCAGTCTGGTGGCAGGTAAAGCAGGAATTTTTCGTGCCCTCTTCGGCTTTTGTGTGGCAGGTAACGCAGGTGGCCAACCCGTCAGGCCGCACCATATGGGCTGATTCGGTATGCCTGTTGTGCAGGAGGGTACTGAAACGCATCTCGACCCGGCCAGATTCTCCGGGAGGCGAATCCTGGTGACAGGAGCGACACGCGGTTTCCACAGGGCCTGTTGAAAGCCCCTGGTCGACCCGTTTGGTATGGCAACTGATACAGTATTCGTGCGAAGCATCTTTCCGCACGGCACCTTCAGCCACCCTTTGGGCAATGGTGTCAATTACGAGGTGTTTGCCTGTGCCTTTCCCTGAAACAGAGTGGCACAGCATACAGTTTTCCCCAACTTTCTGGGTTGACAGCTGGTTGGCATGCCTTTCGTGGTCAAAGGTGACAGGCGGCATTTCCTGCCTGCCCCTTTCGGCATAAGGCACATCAATGGTGACAAGTCCCAGGCGTTCGGCAACCTGCTTTTCCGCAAGTGGCTTCGCCCCGGATACCGCTGGAATGGCTATGACTGCAATTGCAACAAGCCACAAACACCACCAGCGTGACAAAGACGACCGGTTCTCCATGGTAGCAGTCCTTAGGATGAAGTGTCATTGGCGACCAGAAGAAAAATCCCTGGCCTTCATTCGGGTGATTCAACCACGCGACATTGGCGCGTTCTTTTTTTCACAATCAAAATGGACTCTCCAGGCCCATTTACTACTGATAAAGAAGGGAATGAATTCAACACATCGAAGCAGACAAAAAAAATCCGGCAAAGATCGTCCTTTTGCCTACTTTTTTGAGAGTTACCCTTTTTTTCTCCGAATCGCAATCATTAATTAAAAAACTACGCATTAGTTTATAATTGAAATCAGAAATCATTGAAGAAAACTCCGTTCTGGCCTCTCCGCTTTTCCCCACCCGCTCAAACGGCTCTTCACAATCATAACCCGCTTATTTTGCATACCGTTTTACGCGCGATGCCTCGTTTTGAACTTTCTGTCTCCCTGTTCCTGGGTACACTTTTTTCAGGAACTCTTCAGTGTCAAAAAATGTTGACAATCTGAACACCCTCCTTTGACCCTCTCTTTTATATAATTACTCCGAATTCAGGGCAACACGAGATCTCTACTACGAATTTCACATGATGTCCGTGAGCAGACTGGGCGAGGCCCTTTGCCCGCATTTTGCCCTTCAAGCGCTATGCGGGCTAGACGGGCTATGTCGCCCGAAATTTCCCCCCTGCCTCACGATCAGGGAGATCTTTTTTGCTTGACGTAACCCCCGCCTTCATTTACTAACTTTTCTTTCGGGCGCTTAGCTCAGTTGGTAGAGCATCGGCCTTACAAGCCGAGGGTCGGGGGTTCGAGCCCCTCAGCGCCCACCAAGAAAAATCGGGGGTTTATCTGACTTTGTCAGNTAGATCCCTTTTTTCTTTTCCNGGCCAGAAAATCAAAACAAAGGACAAGGCCATGATACCCATGCTCCCCGATGTTGCTGTCATTGAATATCCCTCCATCCCCCTGCTGGGCTTACAGGTGGCCACCTCAATGCGCGGGGCCATTATGGACTGCCCCGCCCTGTGGGAAGCCTTTGTGCCCATGGTAACCTCCCTCACAGGCAGGGAATTTACCGGAACAAGCTACGGTTTGAGTGTGGACACCAACATGCAGGCAGGAACCTTCACCTACTGGGCGGCCCTTCCCGCCCAAGACCTCGAAGGGCTTGACACCACAGGGTTTTCACCCGTTACCCTGCCCGCAGGGGTCTATGCCGCCACTGGCCTTGCTTCCCTTGCCAACCTGCACGAGGCCTATACCTTCCTTTACGGGCCCTGGGCCGCCCGGCAGGAACACTATTCCCTGCAGATGACCGGATGCAGCTTTGAGCAGTATGATGCCCGCTACCTCGAACACGGCTATCTGGAACTGTTCATACCACTGCAAAAAAAGTAGCCTGTTGGGGCTATGGTGTTTGGTTAATGACAACAGGCCCTCAACCCGCCTTTGTAGCCTTCCTCTTGCAAGCAGGTTCTTTCTTTTTCCTCGACCTTTTTACGGGATTTTGGCACTATTTACCTCCAGTCCATTGTGAAACCGCTCTGGCGGCAGCATGCACTACAGTCCGTAGGAGCTGTCTGCATCGTTGCGGTCGCACATGGAGCGATTGCTGGCCCGTTGGTCATAGCCCGCGAGAGGCCCAACCGCTCCCCCTTGCAGTTGCCGGTCGTGCCGAAACAAGGCTTTCCCCTGCGGGAAAAAACCTGAGGCCCGACTTCAGAAAATCCGAACCATGTGATGCTTCCCCGAAGCCACCACCCTGGCAGGAATTGCAATGAGCAATATAAATGAGCTATTCATCGGCAACCTCAACTTTATCCTCTCTGTTACGGGCATCGCTCTTTGGGATTGGGAAATCGACTCCGGAAAGGTGATTTACAGCCCGGAATGGGAAAAAATAGCGGGGTTTGACCCGGGCGAGCTCCCCCAGACCGTGGAGGCCTGGAGCAATCTGGTTTTTCCCGAAGACATGCCCGCCTTTGACAGAAGTGTGAACGAGCACGTCGCCGGTAACACTCCCTATTATACCGCCGAATTCCGAATGACCAGAAAGGACGGCGCCGTCGTATGGGCACAGGACAAGGGCCTGGTCACAGAATGGCACGAAGACGGCACCCCCAAACGCATTGTGGGCGTTATTCAAGACATCACGGCCCTGAAAAAAACAGAAATGGACCTGCAACACGCCCTGAAGGAGATAGAGGAATACAACAGGAGCCTGAGCGAGAGAATACAGCAGGGCATTGCCCTTCTTGAAGAAGAACGCCAGGCCAGCCAGTCGCTCTACAATGCAAACCCGCAGATAAACTTCATAGCCAACCGTGATTTTCAGGTCATCGACTGTAACCCCGCAACCCTCGAATTCTACGGCTTCAGCAGCAAAGAAGAGTGCAGAGACGCCCTTCTGGAGCGAATTCGCAAGGCAATTCCGGAAAAACAGCCCAGTGGCCTTGCCTCCATCCCCATAGCCAAAAGGTTTGCCGATGTTGCCGAGCATGGGGAAACCTCCTTTGAAAGCACCCTTGTCTTCAACAACGAGGAAATCCCCTTCCACTTCATTCTGAAAAAGGTTCCCTACAAGGGTTCCTGGGTCTTTGCCATTTACCAGACCGACGTGCGCAAACTCAAAAAAGCGGAAAAAGAGCTTCAGCAGCGCGACATACTGCTTTCGGCGGTCAACGCCATGGCCTCCCGCCTTATTTCCATTGAAAGCGAAACTTTTTCGGAAGACCTGTGGCACGCCATTGGCCTGCTCGGGAAGAGTGCGAATGTTGAACGCATGACCGTGTGGAAAAACTCCGTGAAGAATGGCGACCTGTACTGTACGCAGGAATATGAGTGGTGGGAGGGCGTTCCCATGCAACACGGCAGGGAGCACACCATCAACGTGCGCTATGCCGATGTCATTCCCACTTGGGAGCCCATTTTGCGCAGCGGAAATTGCGTCAACACCCTTGTCAGGGACATGCTTCCGATGGAGCGGCAACAGATGGAACGTCAGGGCATTGTATCCATGCTCGCGGCCCCCATATTCATCAAAAACGAATTTTGGGGATTCATCGGCTTTGACGACTGCTCGAAGGAAAGGGTTTTCACCGAAGGCGAAGAACACTCGCTGAAATCAGGCGGCATGATTCTCGCTTCGGCCATTCTGCGAGACGAAATGACCAAAAACCTTGTGGCGGCAAAAGAGGCGGCCCTTTTCAGCGCCAATGCCAAAAGCTCCTTCCTCGCCAACATGAGCCATGAAATCCGCACCCCGATGAACGCCGTAATCGGCATGACCACCATTGCCAAATCGGCCGACTCCCTGGAGAAAAAGAACGAATGCCTGGAAAAAATCTCCGTTGCCTCAAAGCACCTTCTGGGGGTTATCAACGACATTCTCGACATGTCAAAAATCGAGGCGCAAAAATTCGAACTGACCAGCGAAGAATTTGATTTTGAAAAAATGATCAAGAACATCTGCATGTTGATGGGCAACAAAATTGAAGAGAAATGCCAAGTCTTTACCATGAACTGTGATGACAGGCTGCCCAGAACCCTGGTGGGCGACGAGCTTCATCTTTCCCAGGTTATCACCAACCTTCTGAGCAATGCGGTAAAATTTACGCCGGAACATGGCGAAATAACACTGGATATTCACCAGGGAACCGTGCGGGGCGATACCATAGAGGTTTTCGTGGTCGTCAAAGACACGGGAATTGGCGTTGCACCCGAGCAGCAGGCCACGCTTTTCAACGCCTTTGAACAGGCAGACAGGGGTATTTCACGAAAATTCGGCGGAACCGGGCTTGGGCTTGCCATATCGCGCAGCATTGTCCGCATGATGGGAGGGGATATTACCCTTGTGAGCGACGTGGACAGGGGAAGCTGCTTTTCCTTCAACGTCGTTCTCGGCAAGGGTTCCGGCAGGGAAAGCATGGGCGAAACCCCAACAATCGCCCCCCCTGGCAGCTACGATTTCACGGGGAAAAGCATTCTGCTGATTGAAGATGTGGAGATCAACCGGGAAATCATCATGGCCCTGCTTGAAGATACCGGCATTGCCATAGACTGTGCTGAAAACGGGCGCATCGGCCTGGAAATGTTCAGGAACAACCCGGAAAAGTATGACCTGATTTTCATGGACATTCACATGCCGGTGATGGACGGCTACACTGCCTCGAAGGAACTGCGCGCCACAGACTGCGCCAGGGCAGGTTCAGTGCCGATCATCGCCATGACAGCCAATGCTTTCAAGGAAGACATAGAAAGCTGCAAGGACGCCGGAATGAATGACCATATAGCCAAGCCCGTGGACTTCACCCTGCTGCGGGAAAAGATGCAGAAATACCTTCGACAGCCCGCATAGTGCCCTTCGTGCCCTAGGGCCTGTTAACACAAGGTAGATTTTTGTTCTCTGGCAAGGCGCCCTGCACTCACTTGGCACGGGCTGTTGTTCATGTTCTGCAATCCACTGGTGGCCAAGTGAGTGCAGATCCTTTGTTTTGTGGAGTGTGTGCATACTGATGCAGGTTGTTCATTGTGCGTAGTTGGTTGCCCTCCGGGCGGGGGAAAGGGGCCTGTTAGGGGCGTGCCGCCCCTTCTGAGGCCCCTTTCCAAACCCCCAAACAACTGATCTTCTCTCCCCTTGCTTCTCTTTTTCTGTGTTGCTACAACACATTTTATTTGCTACCTTTCAGAAAATATCTACAAATAACAGGGTTCGCGGCCATGGCACTCCAGTTGGCACAAGATAAGCACACACGATCAGCAGGCAGCAGGCTACTTCGCGCCGTTTCGACACGGGCCTTGCTCTCTCTCTCTCTTAAACCTTACATACTCATGCGAAAGCAGTCTTGGCAGTTTTCTGCCAAGACTGCTTTTTTTCCTTTTTTTTGGGACATCGACCCTAAAATCAGTTTGGCCTCCCCTGTGAGCGATTACAATTTTATCATCCACAATAATCGGAGAAAGGAGAGGGAAGGATGTTAACACCTTTTACAAGAAAGACCCTGACGCGAGTCAGCTTTTTGGTCTGGCTGTTGATTTCTGCGCTTATCCTGCCTTTTTCCGCCTTGGCAGGACAGACTATTGTGATTGACAAGCATGTCACGCACGATGTTCATGGCAACGGCGACCTGCCGAATGGGGACGTGAGCAGCTTACCGGCCAGCCTGCTCGACCCCAACAACAATACCGTACAAGTGTTGCCGGGCGGCCAGGTGGACACCTCTATCATCGGCGGGTATAGCGACAGCGTATACGGCACAGCCACTGCC